>OFFS01000066.1_pt1 | contig 88927 bp, 84 predicted proteins | sample 1521541 | NCBI WGS metagenome assembly OFFS01 (sample SAMEA3504127, study PRJEB24116) | mouse gut metagenome | biome: mouse gut; feature: mouse-associated habitat; material: faeces | place: Denmark | collected 2011 | reverse complement strand
TGTGCATACCCTCCTGCGTCAATATAGGTGTTGCTTACAGTTAAGATTATGCACCCCACCTAGCGGAGCCATATTCCTGGTTGTGCCGAAACTTCTTTGCGTTCTTGCTTTTCATATATACCGCCAGTCTCAGGATTCCACCGATAGCAAATCCTACGAGCAGATCCACCGGATGAAAACTCGGAAACGGATTGGAAAATGCCTTTCCGAAATATCCCTCCAGGATAACACTCTGCAGCTTTTCCGAGGCATTGGTCCCGCCTGCTATTCGGAATGCTTCTCCGATATTGGTTGCCACAAGCCCAACGATCACATAAGGGATATTCAGGATGATGAGCTTCTTTATATTTCTCTTTTTCATCGCTCCATCTCCTTCCGTTTTTCCTTATCCTTTCGAGGCATGGATGCCACCTTTTCCTTGAATTTCTTCAATTTCTGCAGGATACTCGGGCGTTCCTTCTCGGCTGCCTTTTTGCGCTTGGTCTGCTTTGCCGCATATTCCTTCAAGACTTGTGTGATCGCATCTGCATCCCTCGCCTTGAAGAAAACGGTATACTTAGGCGGATCTACATCCTTATCCTTAACGATTGCAAAATCCACACCATACTTGTTGGCAATCTTCTTAAAATCCCTGATGCCGGAATCACCGATATCCATGCTTGATACACCCTGTCCCTGACCAACAAGTTCCTTTACGGACTGTTTGCCATGAGGAGTATCCTTAGCCATTCGGTTTACATCCTTTTTCCTTTGATGATTTCGGTGCCAGGCAGCCAGAGCTCTTAAGAGTAGCCGCAGTGTTACCTTGCCGGTCCTGACCGCTAAGCGTACCGTTTGATCTGAAACCTGCTCATTCACACTCTCACTTCCTTTCCACTAATTCTTCACTATTGCTTCACTATTCGCCGCACTCCAAAACGCCATCCAGCGTGGTAGGAATGACCTTGGAATGCTTGGCAACAGATATGTCAGCCCGGACATCATCATTGATCTTCTTTCCGCAGACAACGAGAAATCTCGCACGCTTTAAAAGATCCTCCGACATCTCGCGACGCTTCTTTTCGCCATCCGGATCGTCTTCTCCGATAATCCCTGAAAATGCAAGTACCGGACACAAAGGAAGGTATCCAGCCTTTACCAGCTCGCCACAGTATTTTCTTGCCAGGTCTTCCGCATCAACGCGGTTCTTCGGCCATGCAGCCGTTACATATGCTCTGGGTATCGTTCTGTTCATGATGCACCTCCTAAATCAGTTCCAGAGCAGAAAACTCCTGCCCGTCACCAACGATCGTGATCAGCCTGCTTTCAAATTCTTTTGCAGCTTCCTGAAAGTCTTCGCCCTCCAGCAATGAAAGCTTTTCGTGTGCATACTTCAAGATGATCACGGATCCGATATAACATCTGCCGGTTCCAAAATTGATGATCTTATCACCATTGAACATGGCGATATAATCTGATTTTCCGAGATATTCTCCATGTCCCACTTCATTCAGTCTGTCCAAAATAGAATTAGTCTCAAGAGCATCTGCTATCCTGGACTCACCATTGGTTCCGATGATCAGGGCTCCTTCCTCTTTCTTCTTAAATCTGTTTTCTGCAAAAACTGCTCCGTCATTTACCGGATCCAGTTCGATTGTTACATTCAGTGTTTTCAATTGATCTTTCCTCCTGTTAGATTCTGCCTTCGGCCATATCGTTGTTGACCCAGGCCTGGTAATAGCTCTGCATGGTAAGCGGAGCGTTATAGATTGTTGCAAGCAGATACTGCTTGATGTTTCTGACTTTTGTAGGGTTATTCTTAAGGCACCCCATGACATATTCCACATGCATGCAATTCAGCTTCATAAACTGAGATTTCACAACATTGACAGGCTTATCATCTCCTGCAATACGGATGGTCTTTCTCTTGGAACAGAGTACATCCAGCATCATGTCCAGAATGGCGTCCAGGATTTCCCTGTCATACGGATACCGCTCATACAAAACAGCCATATCAAGCTGCTCTATAAGGTACTCACGATAGTCGGATCTCTCATCCTTATCCACATCCCTTCCGGATAGGATAGGATTGATATCACTTATATCAGTATTATTTATCTCAGTATTATTAGAGTATGAGTCGCATACTTCTGCAGGTATGTCCTGCATACTTCCGTGGGTATGTGTTTCATACTTCTGTAGGTTTGCATCCCATACCCGGCCAAAGTTATGCACATAAAGCTTTGTTGGTTTTCCAAGCCCCTGCTTCTTCTGCTCCACAAGTCCGAAATTCACAAGTTCCTTCAGGACCTTGCAGGATTTCTGATGACAGCGGCCGAGAGCCAGTTCAATGCTTTCTATCGTCATATAGACATAGACATGCCCTTCTTCATCGATCCATCTGTTTTTCTTGGAAAGCTGGATACGATCCAAAAGGATCCCATACAAAAGCTTTGCATCCGAAGACAGCCCCCGGAACCTTTTATCCGTACAAAGAACCTTGGGAGTTCTGTAGAATACATAGTTTTCCGACTCCTCCGGATAAAAGTAGTCGAACTGCATGGCATCACACTCCTTCGGTAGCTGCTTTTCTTGCTGCCCTGTGCTCGCTCATGATCTTTGCGTAGCAGGGAAAGCAAAATGCTCTGTCCTTCCCATAAGGGCACTCATGCTTACAGTTTCTGGGATGCGCATTCGGTATCGGTTTACCGAGAACTGAAGTATAAGAATTCCCATATCCGGCGATGACCGGCGTATAACATTTATCTGACATATCTGTTCCTTTCCGGCATAAGAAAAGCGCCAAGCCGGGGAACCTCCCACAGCCTGACGCCCTAAGCCTCAAACGTTTGATTTTGGTTTCTGCTTAGAGTGCTTCGCCACCCTTGGCCTTCGCACCCTTATCGATGGTTTCCTTCTTAGGAGCCTTGGCGACTTCCTCTTTCTTGGCTTTCAGTTCACCAAGAACGGATTTTTCACCCTTCTCTTCAGCGTGTTCCTCCTCCTTTTCAGCCTGGCGTGCTACGAACTTTTCACCAAGCTCGAAGATCTTTGCCTGACTGTCATAGTGGTAAACACTGTCGGTAAGCTTATCCGCAGGAGCAACCTGAGTCGCATTGACTTCCTTTACCATCGCCTCAAGATCCTTAAGCCCCATCTCCCCGTTATCAGGAACGATGAGAACCTCGTGGATACTCGAGGGTAAAATGTAGAAGTCTCCGCCTGCCCTTTCAGCTGCCTGATCCATGAAGTTCTGATAAGCAAGAACTCCGGCTCCGTGAACCTTGTCGGGTACCGTTGCAACGAAGATCTTCTCATCTTCAGGAGCCACCGGGAAGATTCCCATCATCTCAGCCTGCTCAACTCCCATCATCTCAGCCATGACTTCGCTCATGCCCTTGATCTCGACGGGCTTGATCTGAGGCGCATTCTCCATCGCATCAGCGTGAATCTGTTCGGGAGTAACGCCCATGTTTTCAAGCAGCTGGTTGGTAACCAGGATGGATGCTCTGCCTTCATCATCGGAATTTAAGACGAAGCGATATACAACCGCCATATCTTCCATATTCTGATGAGGTACAGTTTCAAGCATCTCCTTATTGGCTTCCGCAGAAACAACTTCCATCGCAAGCTTTTCCTTCATCTGAGAGTAATCAGATAAGGAATCGATATCGAAGTCAGGTCTCTGGGTGATGCCGTTATTCACGACCTCAACGGCCTTATCTACGACCTCATCGTAGGATCTGCCGTTTTCCATCGCGTTGTAGAACTTGTCGATCCCGATGTTCACTCCGATGTTGCTTCCCTCCGGCGTAACCGTTACAGCCTCGTAACTCTCGTTGAGCTTGTTTACGGTGTTGACTGAAACCTTTACATCAGCGCCCTGCTCATCAAGCCTGTCCTTTAAGTCCTCTACGAACTTCTCTTTGAATGATTCATAATCCATAGTGTGTTTTATCCTTTCGTTTTTTGTGTCGGCTCCGGATCGTCATCCTCGGCCTCGGGTTGATGGCATAAGAAAAGCGCCAGGCTCACAACCTCTTTCGAAGTCATGATCTGACGCTCATCATTGCCAGTATTCTTCTGCAAAAGAAAATGGACTCAGCGGCTCGGGTATTTTTTGTTTTCCCGTTCGCTTTGTCCATTGTAAATATAACATACCTATTTTGAAAAAAGAATACTCAAAACCTACCACTTTCCTACCAAAAACCTACCGAAAACCTACTTTTTTAAAAAATTTGTACTTGTCAAGAAAAGTGGACTCTTTTTTGATATAAGTAGACTCCATTTTTACAGAAGTAGACTTTTCTTTCTAAAAAGATTAGCGGCATGGAATTATAGCTCCTTGCCAGCTTTTTTCTTCTGTACAAACTTAGGCGTCTCACTCAGTACTCTTTTTGAAAAGATATCCTTCTTTTCCAACTCGACAAACATATACCTGCATTAGAACTGAGTCACGTTCTTCTTGCAAAACTCTTGTATTTGTATTTCAAGCCTCGAAAAATTCTTGGGGCCCGTAGGAATCTTTACACCCTTAATATCGAATACTTCTGTATCCCACTCAATCCGAACATGCTTGTATCTTTTTCTTAATCGGCGACAAATTCTCGTCCCCAAATCTATAGGATTAAGCGCATGACATACTCCATTTTCATCTTTATAAAAAAACATCCAGCGAATGCCGTCTGTTACGATCACTTTATTTAAGCCTCGCAGATGAATACCAACTTGTTTCTTAATGTCCTTACAATGTTTATCATCGTCTTCATAGGGATACCCCATATTATCTCTGCTTAGCATGTGATTGTTAATGAAGTCAACCATATCTGATACCTTATTCTCAAATATTATTTTTCTCTCCTCGCCTTCTTCGTAACCAGGGGCAATCCAGAATTCATTATCTGAAAGTGGAGTTTTAATTTCGACAGTTGCTATATAATCTGTTTTTCCATCGTCATTAATCCATTTCCACCCTTTAGCCACACACAAGTCAGGAGTTTCTATGAATCGAAGGGTTTTTCCGTCTTTGTCGTGTGATCCGTATTCTCCACAATACTTACCATAATCGTGGGCCTTTCCGGAGACCTTAATATCAACCGGAACAATCTCATAATCTGCTAAAACTCGTTGTAAAAAAGGGCTGATTATATAATCCTGGAACATGCGCTCTCGGGAATCGGCCTTCAAAAGGTCGTCTATTTTCTTTGTATACTCCAGTCCCGTATCATCCTTGGACAATTGCTTCATATACTTATACCTCGCATATTAATTTTTATCACATAATTTACCACTCCGTGCAAACCTCATCTGTATTTATTTTGGAAACAAATAATCTTGTGTGTTTGTCAGTAAACGTCAACTCGTTTTTGAGCCTAATTCCATTCCTCGTCATCTGTGGTAATCTCATCTTCTGCTGTCATTCTGCCAATTGTTTTAAGGCAAATATACTCATCCTGGTTTAATTCTATTATATTTGGAGCTTCCCCTTTTTCAACATAAATACAACCATTTTGGAATAGAATATACACGGTTTCATACACATCTTGATTTTTCACAATTGTTTCTAAGGAATCGCTTATCTTTTCAAACCACTCCTGAAGAGGACGATCCTCCTTTACAAGCGCTAACTCAGGCGTTCGATTATTTATTTCATATCCTTTGGCTTTATCTACTTTTTCACAAATACGCTTCTCTAACAGTTCATAATCAGATTCGAAGTTATATCCTCCACCGCTATACATACTTGTGGCATTTAGAGTTTCAATACTTCTCAACGCATTCCCGGTTCCTTCGATTGTTTTAATTCGCCGTTCATCACCGTCCGCAATATATTTGGCAAACTCTTTACTAGCCTGCATATCCTTATATGTATCCAGCGCAGTCACCTCAACAAATACATTTCCCCCTTGCAAATCAGGCCTATCTCCATGAAGTAGATCTTTGTACTTACTAGGGAACATGTACTTTAAAAAAGCTAATACAAAATATTCCTGCGAAAGTTTGAGTTTCTTTTCATCAATATAACTATTTACTCGTATATTTTTGACTCTATGCGTATTAAGCTTCACTGATTTATGTCTCCTTTGTTTTCCTTAATCCACCTGATAAACATACAATTTCTATAACATCATAAAATCACAGCATACCTATCTTTTCAAGCATTGAATCGCAAAAATCCTGAACAACAACTACTGCCATCAGTATAGCCATGATGCCTGCAAATATCAGTGAATAAAGGAAAAGATCTCCCCATCTATGGATAACGATGCTATAGATAATAGCTGCTCCGACTATTAAGGTAAGCAGTCCCACTGCCCATTCTGTCAGCTTCACCGAAGTCTCCAATGCCCATCTTATAAAGAACAGAATAAAAGCAACCGGTAACAACAAAAGCTTTAGGAGTTTTCTTAATATGATCATATTAACCGATCCTCCCTTCTCGCAGCTCGTTCATCACCTTATAGGCAATCAATCGTAAAACATATTCCGGCATGGCTCTCCTGCCAAGTTCCCACTCCTGCATGGTCCGATAAGGTACGCCCAACCACACAGAAAAATCAGTCCTGCTCATACCGGACTTTTCCCTAATCATTCTGAAACAATAAGCCAGGCGACGACGCTCTGCATCCTTGTCGTTTTTGTCATACTTTTCTACTTCAATCTCGATTCCTTCGAGGTTATATATTTCCTTCTTCATAGGCACCTCCTCTATGTAGTCAATGCGTGTACTTCTGCTTTTTATTATATGTAGTCAGTGACTACATGTCAAGAAATATCCGACAAAACAGAAAAAGGAGCCGCTCTCGACTCCTTACTTCTGCTTTTTCGCTTATTATTTCCGCTTACCGCTTGTTTTTTCCGCTTGTTTTTTCAAATCCAAGCGGAAAACCATGATCAACTCCCTGTTTCATCATTCTTTTTCTTCCATTCTTCCAATAACGAGAACAGCACCTTCTCCATCTGAGATCTGGTATAGAATGTCGGGAAGTATTCCAGAAGCTTCTTCTTTGTTATCGTGAGCTGCTGAAATCTGTTGCTCTCATCCTTGGGGGCATTCTCATTCAGGATCCGCATGAGTTCCATCTTGGAGATGGTTTCATTTTCCTTAAGATAATCTCTCAGTGCAAAGATCTGAAAGGTCTTGCAGATATCATTTTCAAGCATATACTCGTAAAGCATCTCCTGCACTTCGTGATCCAGAAAAGAAACTTCCACTGCAGTAGCAAGTGCCAAGGCCTTCTTATCTACCAGCTCCAAGATTGGAGGAATAAGTTCTACCAAGCGAAGATACCGGTGCAACTGTCCACGGCTTTCCCCGACTCTCTCCGCCAGTTCATCATCCGCTCTGCCTTCCGGCAACTTCGTCCCAATTCGGGACGAAGTTAAATCACTTCGCTGACCTTGTCTGCGCATCGCATCATAACGCATCTTGTACGCAAAAGCCTTCTCACTTGGGAGAATCTCTTCTCTCTGCAAGTTAGAGTCCACCATAGCCAGGACAGCTTCGTCATCGTCGTACTTCTTTACGATTGCAGGGATCTTATCGAAACCGATTTCTTTTACCGCAAATAACCGTCGGTGACCGGAGATCATTTCATAATCTCCGTCTTCAAGCGGTCTGACAGTAACCGGAACCAGCACACCATTTAACATGATACTTTCCACAAGTTCATGCATCTTTTCATCATCCAAAACCTTGAAAGGATGATCCTTGAACGGCCGGATCTTTGCAACCTCGATCTCGTCACAACCGGCTACTGAAGGAACACAGAGTAATTCATCAATGGATGTCATTTTGATCTTCTGTCCAACTCTCTTAGCCACGATCCAACACCTCCTCCGTTAATGTCCGGTACGCATTAGCAGCCTTTCCTTTCGGATCATACTGATAAATACTGGACCCTTCTGCACTGATCTCTGCCGCACGAACCGAAAGAGGGATGCAGGTATGAAACACACCTATCTGATTCGAGTAAGTATCTATAACAAGCTGTGAGATATCCCTGGCATAATTCGTCCTGGCATCTACCATCGTAAGCAATATCCCTTCGATTCTGAGATTCTTATTTAGTCTCCTCTGTACGCGACCGATGGTTTTGATGAGCTGTTCCAAACCTTTTACCGGAAGATATGCAGCCTGCACCGGAATCAGAACACTGTCTGCGCAAGTCAGGGCATTGATTGTAAGCATTCCGAGCGAAGGCATACAATCGATGATGATATACTTGTAGTCATATTCCGTCTTGAGATATTCCACAATACTCCGGAGCATGACTTCCCTGCTCATGACATTTACCAGATTGATCTCAAGAGCTGACAATTCGATATTTGCCGGAATAAGATCTACGCCTTCATCATGCTGGATGATGGTCTCCGTGAGAGAAAGTTTTTTCTCTTCCATTACTTCTGATAACAGAGTGGACAGCGTATATTCAAGACTATCAGGCTCCCTATATCCCAGACTGATCGTCATGGAGCCCTGAGGATCTCCATCGATCAATAAAACCTTGTTGCCCTCTGCAGCCAGTCCGATCCCAAGATTTACAGCTGTAGTGGTCTTTCCGACACCGCCTTTTTGATTTGCAACTGCGATAACCTTACACATGATCTTTGCCCTCCTTAGTTACTTTCCGGATCGCCGTACATTACTTCAATGTACTCATCCAGTTTTTCTGTATTTACAAGACAGATACGCTTGATGCGATAAACTGCCTTCGCCTCATTAGCCAGATCCATAAACGAGTGGATCCCCATAGAATAAAGGATTGCGCCCTCATCGTATCTGACCCATTTCTTCTTGCCGTTTTTGAACTGTGCCTTGTAATTATCCATTCTCTCCTGTTTACCGGGATCTTTTGATCTTCCTCTTTCCATATCACATTTCTCCTTCCGCGCCTTCGCAATTGTTTTCCAGAAACTTTTCGATCAACTCCAGATCGATAACCACGTTCTTCTTAATACGGATATTCGCCCCTGCTTCTTTTGCCAGTTTCACGAATGAGTAATAGTTCATGGAATACATCCGTGCTCCCTGGGCATAGGAAACAAAAGTCCTCTTCTGCTCATCTATGAACCGGTCAAGATCCGGTCCTCTTCTTAATGTCCGAAGAAGTTCTTTTTTTCTTTCTTCTTCCCGCTCTTCCTTTGATCTTTTTGCCACGATCATGAGCCTCCTTTCGAATGAAAAAATGTTTACAAGTTGCCCCAAGCACGAAAAAAGGCACCTACTCTAGATTTCTCTAAAGTAAGTGCCTGTGAAACCATCCAAAAGCTGTCCTCTGGATAATTTACCTGTTTAGTTTCAGCCAAATCCGTGCTCTACATCACGTTCCGTGACGATGCACGAAGCATTTTTTCACTCTTTCATGAGGCTTTAAGAGACCTCACTTTTCGGCTCAGAAAACGCGACTTTTTGCGTCTACATGCCGTTGTCCATACTTGTCCGTAGTGTGACGAAGCGTGACAAGGAATGACAAGGAGCGACGAAATTATAGCGATTTTAACGTGGGGAAGAGCAGCACATCGCGGATTGCCGGGGAGTTCGTCAGCAGCATCACCAGTCTGTCGATGCCGTATCCGATTCCGCCTGTGGGCGGCATACCGATCTCCAGCGCGTTCATGAAATCTTCGTCGGTGGTGTTGGCTTCCTCATCTCCTGCTGCCAGCGCCTCTTCCTGTGCCCGGAAACGCTCCCTCTGATCGATGGGATCGTTTAACTCCGAATAGGCATTGCACATCTCGCGGCCCGTGATAAAAAGCTCGAACCGCTCCACATACTCCGGATTCTCCGGTTTCTTCTTGGTCAGCGGCGAGATCTCGATCGGATGATCCATGATAAACGTAGGCTGTACCAGATGTTCTTCCACGTACTCTTCAAAGAAAAGATTTAAGATATCGCCCTTCTTGTGCCTGTCCTCGTAGTGAACGCCTTTTTCATCGGCCAGCTTCTTCGCCTCCGCGGTGTCCTTCACGGTATCGAAGTCCACCCCTGCATATTGCTTCACGGCCTCCACCATGGTCATCCGTGCAAAAGGCTGCCCAAGGTCGATCATCGCCTCGCCGTAGGGCACGGTGGTCGTACCGCACACTTCTTTTGCCACATGGCGGAACATGTTCTCCGTCAGTTCCATCATGCCGTAATAATCGGTGTAAGCCTGGTATAACTCCATCAGCGTAAATTCCGGATTGTGTCTGGCATCCAGTCCCTCGTTGCGGAACACACGGCCGATCTCGTAGACTCTCTCCATGCCGCCTACGATCAGTCTCTTCAGATACAGTTCCAGAGAAATGCGCAGCTTCACATCTTCGTCCAGCGCATTGTAATGGGTCTCAAAGGGTCTCGCCGCCGCACCGCCTGCATTGGATACCAGCATCGGCGTCTCCACCTCCAGAAAGCCCTGACCGTCCAGATAGCGTCTGATGGAGCTGATGATTTTAGAGCGGGCCACAAAGGTCTTCTTCACGTCCTCATTCATGATCAGGTCGGTATATCTCTGCCGGTAACGGATATCCGTGTTTACCAGCCCGTGATACTTCTCCGGCAGAATCTGCAGACTTTTTGACAGCAGTGTCACTTTGTGTGCATGGATGGATTTTTCACCGGTTTTGGTCCTGAAAACCTCGCCCTCAATGCCCACAATGTCACCCACATCGTATTTCTTGAAATCCGCATAGGCTTCTTCACCGATACTGTCCCTTGCCACATAGGACTGAATATCGCCCTGCAGATCCTGCACGTTGCAGAAGGAAGCCTTCCCCATGATACGTTTGGACATCACACGGCCCGCAATGGACACCTGCTGCCCCTCCAGCGCCTCGAAATTATCCTTGATCTCCTGGCTGTGATGGGTCACATTATATTTCGTGATCTGAAAAGGGTCTTTGCCGTTCTCCTGCAGTGCGGACAACTTCTCCCTTCTCACCTTCAAAAGCTGGTTGATATCCTGATTCTGTACTTCTGCCATACTGACCTCCATCTCGCCGCCCGGCGGCTGTTCAAATACGTCTCTTTTTCTTCCTTTAATTAGACCGCTGGATCTCCAGCACCTTATACTGGATCATGCCGGCCTGTGTCTCCACTTCCACCTGATCGCCCACCTTACAGCCGATCAATGCCTTGCCCACGGGAGATTCGTTGGAAATCTTGCCCTTTAAGCTGTTGGCCTCCGTGGAACCTACGATCTTATACTCAAGTTCCTCGTTGAACTCCATATCCAGGATCCTCACCTGACATCCGATGTTGATCTTATCCAGATCCACTTCATCTTCAACGACCACTTCCGCATTCTTCAATATCTTCTCTAATTCTTCGATTCTTGCCTCGATGTCGCGCTGCTCATCCTTGGCCGCATCATATTCGGCATTCTCGGACAGGTCGCCCTGCTCTCTGGCTTCCTTGATCTTCTCCGCCACTTCCTTACGCTTGACCACCTTCAGATCGTGCAGCTCATCTTCATATTTCCGCAATCCTTCATACGTTAAGATATTCTTCTTCTCCTGCATGGTACTACTCCTTTTCTGTTTATTCTTCGTAACAGTTCAGCCTTAAGCTTCCCTGATGCTATAAAAATGTTATCCCTTTTCCTGCCGCTAATCGGGATACTTCATGTCATTTTAACTTTTCTATCATAACTATTTTTTACCATAGTGTCAAGATATTTCAACGGTGATACATATGCCGAAGCCAGACTTTTCCGCCCAAGCAGCCGTTCCTTCTCTCCATCGGATGCGATATCAATATAGATACAGTCCGCCGCTGCAATCCTGGGATAACGAAAGTCGGTACAGTAATCCAGAATCACACCGCCGCATCTCTCCCTTCCGCATCTCAGCGGCCCCGCACCACTCTTTGCATAAAACTCTCTCTCCCCGACGGCAGGGGCTTTTTCTGCCTGCCCCTGCGCCTGTGCCGTCCGGCTTCTGCTGTACGGTACAGGCTGTGGGACCAGGCCGTATTCATAATAATATTCTTCCAGATATTCCTGCAGCTCTTCCTGACGGTCCACACTCTCCGCCGGCCCTGTCTCCTCTCCATTCTGCAGTGTTTCCTGCTGCTCGTAGTAGAGAAGCATCCGATTAACCCGGGAAAGATAAGGTTCCAGCAGCTCCCATGTGGTTTCCATCTGCTGCTGCACCTCCCCGGGCTGCCCCAAAAGGATTGTCACCATGCCGGTCCCGACAAGCACCTTTTCCGCATACTGCCCCAGCAGATGCTTCGTCAGCATCCTGACCGTACTCTCACGCGGCCGCCATCTTCCCCTGTCCTCCGGTGCAAAAATCTGCAAAAGATCCGGGTGCACACACGTATCCGTCATCCCGGCGGCAGTATGCAGCGCCGTCTCCATTGCCTCGGAAAGTACCGGCGCCTTCCACTCCTTTTTCCTATAATAAAAAGGCGGCACCGCACAGCCCAGAACACGGAATTCCTCCTGTTCTGCAAGCAGCTTACTCTCCAGCACGGCCTCCTGAAACCAGTGTTTTTTCGCGGCTTTTGTGTTATTTCCTCCGGCCGTTTCCCGCGGCATTAAATAATAATAAAGAATCGTCTCCTGTTCCATACCACAGTATATGCATGATTCCGGCAGGACATGCACAGAGGATATATCTGTTTCCAAACCGAATCTTTCCCGGTTATCCGCAGACAGCACGCAAGATCCTGCAGACCGTGATCCTGCGTCTCACATTTCCCGCACAAGTTCTTCCAGCTGCGCAAAGCTCTCCACCATATTGACACTCCGCCGCAGTCTGGCCGAATCGGGCATTCCTGCCGTATACCAGGAAACATGCTTGCGCATCTCCCGTATGCCGGTGTACTCTCCCTTATATTCCAGCTGCATCCCTGCATGACGCAGTATCGTCTCCCTGATCTCGTCCTTCTCCGGTCTGGCCAGTACCGTGCCGTTCTGCAGATAGGCTGCGATCTGCCGGAAGATCCAAGGATTGCCTCTGGCGGCGCGGCCTACCATGACGCCATCGCATCCGGTCTGCTGCAGGATCGCTGCCGCACTGACACCGTCCGTAACGTCTCCATTGCCGATCACCGGTATGGAAAGTTTCTCTTTGACATCGGCTATGATCTCCCAATCGGCTTCTCCGGCATAATACTGTTCTCGCGTCCTGCCGTGTATCATTACGGCCGCAGCACCGCACCCTTCCGCAATCCGCGCAATCTCCACCGCATTGACACACGTGTCATTAAATCCTTTCCGTATCTTGACGGTAACCGGCTTCCTGACTGCCTTGACCACGGCTGTCACGATCTCTTCCACCAGCTTTGGCTGCTTCATCAGTGCCGATCCCTCCCCATTGCCCACCACCTTGGGCACGGGACAGCCCATATTGATATCCAGTATGGCAAAGGGCCGCTCCTCGATGCGCTTTGCCATCTCGCTTAAAATCTTCGGATCTGAACCAAACAGCTGCAGAGACACAGGCCCCTCCTGCGGATGGATGGTAAGCAGGCTTTCCGTATTTTTATTCTTGTACAGAATGGCTTTGGCGCTGATCATCTCCATACAGACCAGTCCTACGCCCTGTTCCCTGCACAACAAACGAAATGGCAGGTCTGTCACGCCTGCCATCGGTGCCAATAGGATGTTATTGTCTAAGGTGACACTTCCGATTTTTAATTTATGCAGCAAATCCTTCATAATTTACCTCTATTCCAATCCTTCACTCCTTATAATCCGTCTTCCTCCAGCACTGACCTGTCATTCAGGATAAACACCCTGTAATATAACTGCAGTGATTCCAGCAGTTCCTGCCTGTTTCTGCGGACCTCACCTACCAGAAGCCCGCTGCCAATCTCGTCGTAGAGCAGGTCTTCCTCCTCCGCATCCGTCTCCAACAGGATCGTACCGTCCTCGTCAAAGACAATCGTAAAGATGCCTCCTACTTCCTCCGTAAAAAGCACACAGATCACATGCAGCTCCTCTTTAATGGACTCGGGAATCCCCGCAAACTTCTCATTAAAATAATATTTCTGCTCGTAGGCATTGGCGCCGCAGAGCACGATCCTCTTCTCTTCCATCACACATACCCGTACAGTCCACGCACCGAAACCTCGCCCGCATAGACCAGTGTTCTCTCTCCATTATCCTTCACCACGATCAATTCTCCCTGCATGTCGATTCCCTCCGCCGTACCGGTGTATTCTCCGGCAGGATCCAGCACTCTCACCTGTGCTCCCATGTTCAGCAGGTGTTTCTGGTATCGCTCCCGCAGGCCGGACAGATCCAGAGTCTCCAGAAAAATCGCATAGTTTTCTTCAAACCGCCGCAGCACTTCGTCAAGCAGCTGCACCCTGCCGTACTGTTGTCCGGTCTCCATGCGCAGGGAAGTGGCCACAGGCCGCACTTCTTCTTCAAATTCCTCAGGACCGGCATTGTTGACATTGATCCCCGCACCCACTACCACATACTGTATTTCATCCATCTCCGGTGTCATGGTCATCTCCGTCAGCATACCACAGATCTTCTTCCGATTCATCACGATGTCGTTAGGCCACTTGATTCCTGTCTCTGTTCCCGTTATCTTCTCCACGGCCTCCGCCACACTCAGCGCCATCACCAATGTGATCATGGACGCCTTGTCCGGCACGAAGTCCGGTCTGAGCAGCAGGGTAAAAGAAAGTGCCGTACCGGCCAGCGTCTGCCAGCTTCTTCCTCTGCGCCCTTTGCCTGCTGTCTGGATATCCGCCACCACCACAGTGCCATGGGGATTTCCCTCTTCTCCCAGACGTTTCGCATCGGTATTGGTAGAACCCGTGCTCTCAAAATAGTACAGCTTCCTGCCCGCCCACTCAGTCTGCAGTCTGCTGGCGATCTCGCTCTCCGACAACATATCCACAGGCCCTTCTATCAGCCGGTAACCTTTGCCGGAAACCGACTCGATCTGATACCCTTCTTCCTTTAACTGGTTGATCACTTTCCAGACTGCTGTCCTCGTCACACCAAACCTGTCACACAGCTGCTGTCCGGACACATACTCCTCACTGTTCCTCAGCAATGTCAATATATCTGATTTATCTGTCTTCATTCTATAATTCTACCCTTCATGACGTCGGAAAATGCCGCTCTCCTAAACCTCATATTCTCCCAATGTCACCGCCATCACCGCCTTGATCGTATGCATCCGGTTCTCCGCCTCGTCAAAGACGATGGACTGTGCAGATTCAAACACTTCATCCGTCACTTCCATCTCGTCGATCTGATACTTCTCGTGAATCTCTCTGCCAATCCCCGTATTCAGATCGTGGAACGCAGGCAGACAGTGCATAAAGACAGCCTGTTCGCCGGCATACTCCATCACCTGACGATTCACCTGATAAGGCATCAGATCCCGCAGCCTGCTCTCCCAGACTTCGGCCGGTTCCCCCATGGAAACCCACACATCTGTGTAAACCACATCCGCACCTCCGGCTCCCTCAGCCACATCCTCCGTGAGTGTCACGCTTCCGCCGGTCTGCGCTGCAATCTTCTCGCACGTACGCACCAGCTCCGCCTCCGGAAAATATGCCTTTGTAGTGCAGGCCGTAAAGTGCATTCCCATCTTGGCACAGGCCACCATCAGGGAATTGCCCATATTATAGCGAGCATCACCCATATACGTCAGCCTGATTCCCTTGAGATACCCAAAGTGCTCCCGAATCGTCAGAAGATCCGCCAGCATCTGCGTCGGATGAAATTCATTGGTCAGGCCATTCCACACCGGCACACCGGCATGTTCGGCCAGCTGCTCCACGATCTCCTGACCGTATCCCCGGTACTCGATTCCCTCATACATTCGTCCCAGCACCCGCGCCGTATCCGCAATACTCTCTTTCTTACCGATCTGGGAAGCCGACGGATCCAGATAGGTTGTCCCCATACCCAGATCATGTGCCGCCACCTCAAAGGAACAACGCGTCCTTGTACTCGTCTTCTCGAAGATCAACGCTACATTCTTCCCCCGGCGAATGTCCACCGGTATACCCTTTTTCTTCTTCTCCTTCAAATCCGCCGCTACATCCAGCATATAAGTAATTTCTTCCGGTGTAAAATCCAGCAGCTTTAAAAAATGACGTCCCGTTAAATTCATATTCCCCTCCTGTCTTTCCCTTTCGGAAAATCTTTTTCTTTGTACAGTTTCTTCTTCCTATGTATATTGTATAAATCCCACACAGGAACGGGACGGTTCCGATAAACCGTCCCGCATCAATCATCAACCTCTATTCCAGCCCTGCTCACGGTCGAACAGCCTGTCGTTCTCCGTACACGCTCCTGGCCGAACAGCTACGCCAATCTCACCGATTAATTCCAGACTTCCCTGACAGAAGTCGCAAGCCCTGCCAGTCCCTGAATCTCCGACGGAATAATGATCTTGGTAGCCTTACCGTCAGCCGCCTTCTCAAATGCCTCCAGGCTCTTGATCTTCAACACAGCCTCATCCGCACCTGCCTCGCGGATCATACGGATACCGTCCGCGGTAGCTTTCTGCACTTTCAGGATCGCTTCCGCTTCACCTTCCGCCTCGCGGATCATCTTCTCCTTCTCCGCTTCCGCACGTAAGATCGCCGACTGCTTCTCAGCCTCCGCCTCCAGGATCGCGGATTCCTTCTTACCTTCCGCAACCAGGACAGTTGACTTCTTCTCACCTTCCGCACGCAGGATCGCTTCACGGCGCTCACGCTCTGCCTTCATCTGTTTCTCCATGGCATCCTGAATCGCCGACGGCGGGATGATATTTTTAAGTTCCACACGATTTACCTTAATACCCCAGGGATCTGTCGCAATATCCAAAGATGCCCGCATCTTCGTATTGATCACTTCTCTGGAAGTCAGCGTCTGATCCAGCTCCATCTCACCGATGATATTACGCAGCGTGGTAGCTGTCAGATTCTCGATGGCCATGATCGGATTCTCCACCCCGTAAGCGTAAAGCTTCGGATCCGTGATCTGGAAGAACACCACCGTGTCGATCCGCATGGTTACGTTATCTTTGGTGATCACCGGCTGCGGTGCAAAATCCACAACCTGCTCCTTCAAAATAACCCTCTTGGCAACTTTATCAAGAAAAGGCATCTTAATGTGAAGCCCCACCGACCAGGTCTGCTGATAAGCGCCCAGCCTCTCCACCACATAGGCATTTGCCTGCGGCACGATCTTGATACAGGATAACAAGATCATCAGCAATAAAACCAGTACTACTACAAAAGCGATAAGTCCACCCATAATTATACCCCTTTTCTCTCCTCGACAATCAGCTTCACGCCGTTGATCCCCAGTATGGTAGTCACTGTGCCAACCTGAAGCCTGACTCCGTCGATCCGTGTTCGGGCGGACCACTCCATACCGCCCACATTAACCTGTCCGATCCCCTGCAGGTTGTCGATCTCACTGATCACAATAGCCTGCCGGCCCACCAGACTCTCTGCATTGGTCCTGACTCTGTCCTTATTAAAATATCTGACCGCCAGCGGCCTCGTAAAAATAATCAGCACGCCAGACACTACAAGAAACAAAATGACCTGCCCCACCAGCGGTACTCCCAGAACTGCCGCAACAGTCGCGATCAGTGCACCGCCTGCAAACCAGATGGTCGTGAGTCCCATAGTCAGCAGTTCGATGACGACCAACACCACAAGAACGATCAACCAGAACATCGTCATACTCATATCAGTAAATAAAGCCACAAGAGCTCACCTCTTTTCTCTGTCGTCTGTCATACTCTTATGATTTATTCTACTATATTATGCCCCAACCTGCAAGTAACATTCTCCTGTTTCATATACGCATTTACGTATTTAAACAGTGCAGCAGTTCAGCCTGCGGCTTCCCTGCTGCACACATTTTACCAGATTTACCAGAAAACCTGATTATCAATCAGGATCCCGTCATGATTGCCGGCTCTTCTAAAATGCGTTGCTCCACCCACATTGGTCTCACCATTGATGGCAGCCCGTGCCGCATCATAGCAGCTGTCGGAAATCTTTCCGTTTGTATAAACTCTTGCAACTTTACCGTTCAACGCCGGTGTAAACTGACCGGAAGCAAATATAACACCCGATACTGTATTCGGATAAGCGCCGCTTCTGACACGGTTCATTACTACCGCACCCACAGCCAGCTTACCGTTATAGGTCTCGCTGCCCGCCTCACACTGGATCAAAGCAGCCAAAAGTTTGGTGTCATCACCACCCACTACGACCGCACCCTGATTCGCCTTTAATTTCGCCAGCCGCTCCGCCTCTTCTCTCTCCCTGATCGCCGCCAGTGTCTCCCCCGCGTCAATGTGGAAATCCACATCCACAAATTCTGCAGACACATAACCTGTCTCTCCATCGTAATCCACACTGATCCAGTCGTCGTTCACGAATTCGATCATCTCCAGCTCATCGTCACCGGCCAGAAGACCGAAGACTTCCGCCTCACCGTCAGGTTCCTTCCGAATACACAGCGTATCCGTTTCGATCATCACGATCAGATTCCCCACATCATTGGCCATGGCTTCCGCCTCTTCACCAAACAGGAGATACTCATCACTGGCCCAGCCGATCAGGTCACCGCTTTTCATCCGTGTCCAGCCGTCCTTGCGCTCCAGTATCCGGCCGCCGCAGTCCTTATAAAGTACGCCGACCTTATCCGCTTCCTCGCTGGCTTCCGCCCGGACATTCATAGCTACCTGCACATTGACCATCACCAGGTCAGACTCTTCCTTCTTCTGCTGCGCACTGGCCTCCGATATCTGTGTCAGCTCTTCGATGGCCTTCTCATCAACCGATTCCACCGTAGGATCTACAATCTGCGAAATTCCCACACTCAACGAGTCGAAATATTCTTTCTTCGTAGCCGCACTGGCATCCAGGCGCAGGACCGCCATGGCCAGACAAAGAATGAGGGCAGTGAACAGAATCCGTACCTTTCTGCTTTTCAGCATAAATACAATCCTCCATCTTCCTTCATGATCTGATAGATTTCCCGATGTTATAATACTAAAATATTACAGAATTGTTAACTGCATAAATATGGATAATTTTAGCAAAACACCTTGTCTTTGTCAAGTTTATGCGGCTTGTCTCATTTTTATACCATTTTTATGATCCCTGCATTACGAAAAAATTTGATATTTCTTAACTTTTTTGTCATAATTTTCGTGTCTGTTCCACGACCGCCTGCAGGGCATCCATCACCGCCCCCCGCAGACCTTTTTCCTCCAGCACCCGCACTCCCTGTATGGTCGTACCGCCCGGAGAACACACCATATCCTTCAGTTCACCCGGATGTTTTCCGCTCTCCAGCATAAGCTTCGCCGAACCGTACACTGCCTGCGCCGCAAACTCACAGGCCTGCGCTCTCGGCATGCCGGCCGCCACTGCCGCATCCGCCATGGCTTCCAGGAACATAAACACGAATGCCGGGGAACTGCCACTGACAGCCCCTACCGCATCCATCAGGGATTCCGGCACCATACTGGCCCTGCCAAAGCTCTCCATCAGCTTAAGGCTTAAAGCTGTTTCCTCCGGTGAAACACGGCTGTTAACGCATACACCCGTACAGCCCGCTCCCACCATCGCCGGCGTGTTCGGCATACAACGCACCAGTTTTATTTCTTTATGAAATGCCTGCTCGATCCAGTCAAGCGTCTTTCCGGCGGCAATACTGATCACCAGCATATCTCCCGTTACCACATCCCTGACTTCTTCAATCACCGTCTGAAAATACTGCGGCTTCACAGCCAGCACAAGGATATCTGCCTCCCCCGCCACTGCCACATTGCTTTCTCTCGTTTCCACCCCATATAACCTGCGCATATCTTCCAGGGTCGCCTTGGTCTTCGCTGAACCGATGATATCATTCTTCTGCACGATCTCCTTTTGCAGCATACCACCGATCATGGCTTTTGCCATATTGCCAAGTCCTATAAATCCAATTTTCATTTACCTTATTTACCTCCTTCATTTCCAGACTCCGTCTCATTCCGAGACATTTTATGCTGTGGGCTTCTCAGGATCCAACCATGGAAACAGTCAATTCCCATCACAAAATAGTTGATTGATAACTCTTGATATTTTATTTTAACCCACATTCTGACACACATGTCGCTTAAATCTAAATTTACTTTTCAATATTTCTATCGTAACACTGCGGACTGCAATATCATTTGTCACATGTGTCGTTCCTGTACCACGCATTTTTACAAAAAAATAACGCGCGATTTTTATTTTCCATATTTTCTTCCATCATCTGGTATGATTCAAATTTGCTAAATTATGATTTGATATTTACCTTCTCAAATTTGTGCTCTCATTTTCTGTCGACTCGTGTCATCCTCTCCGCCGTCATCCATTCCTCTTCTGTCGGTACGCCTCATATAATAACACCGTCGATGCAACCGCCGCATTCAGCGATTCCACACTGCCTTCCATCGGAATGCTGATCCTCTTATCCGCACATGCTGCCGTCTCTTTCCGCAGCCCATTGCCCTCATTTCCGATCAGAAAGGCGGATGCACCCCGATAGTCATATGCATCATACTCTTTCTCACCGTGCAGATCCGCTGCATAAATACAGATGTTATTTTTCTGCAATATGTGAATCGTCCCACAGATATCTTCTGTATATACAAAGGGAACCCGATAAATGGACCCCATAGTAGAACGAATGGTTTTCGGGTTGTATACATCCACCGTATGACTGCTCATAATAATTCCATCTGCTCCCACAGCCTCTCCGGTCCGAAACATGGTCCCCAGATTCCCCGGATCCTGTATATCTTCCACAATCAGGTACAGCCGGTTCTTCTTATGTACATCACCTATGATGCTGACAGCCCTGCCGGTTCTTTTGTCCACACATGTTCCGCCCGGCTTCCCTGCCAGCAGTTCCTCCAACCGATAATGATACTGTCTGACCAGGGTCAAAATACCCTGTGGTGTCTTCGTGTCGGACATTTTATCGAAAACATCATCCGCAACGATCTCACAGGGCACCCGATTCAATTTCTCACCATAGGTCTCACGCAGTTCTTTCTCTGCACGCTGAGCGAGATATACCCGCTCTATTCTCTCTGCAGGAGCCTCCGCAAACATCTTGGTCCCTTCCACGATAAAGACGTCCTGCCTGTTTCGCACTTTCGACTTCTGTGTAAGCTGAATCACTTCCCGAACAGACTTATTGCTGAAACTTGTGATCATACTCTCCTCCCATTTCTTCCGCATGCTTCCATAATATATAATAATTCCCCGCAAATTCACCATCTGCGGGGAACCTATTTCATAGCAGGCTGTCCGGCCGTCCAATATCGGTTCAGCCTTAAGCTTTCCTGTTACAGTGCCTGTCCTTCCTCTTAAATAGCAAGCACCTTTGCCACCTCATACTGATAATCCTGAATCTCCTTATGCATATTCAATGCCTCTTCAATATCGAAATCAAGGAATTCCCCATGCTGATACCCAACTACTCTGTTGCTCTTGCCTTGACACAGAATATCCGTCGCATAGGCTCCCATGATAGAGGCATAATAGCGATCCTTACAGGTAGGAGCACCGCCGCGCTGCATGTATCCCAGGATCGTCGCCCTCGTCTCCATACCGGTAGCCGCCTCGATCCTTCTTGCCATGGAGGTGGAATGTCCGATTCCTTCGGCATTGATGATGATATGGTGTGTCTTACCGCGCTTTCTGCTGGCAATGATATTATTGATGATCTGCTGCTCATTATAGTCATATTTCTCAGGCAGCAGGATATCTTCGGCACCGTTGGCAACACCGCACCACAATGCGATATAGCCGGCATTTCTTCCCATAACTTCAATGATACTGCACCGTTCGTGGGAAGAAGATGTATCTCTGATCTTATCGATTGCTTCCATTGCCGTATTGATGGCCGTATCAAAACCGATCGTATACTCTGTGCAGGCAATATCCAGGTCAATCGTTCCCGGGATACCTATCGTATTGATCCCGTGTCTGGCCAATGCCTGAGCGCCGCGGTAGGAACCATCGCCGCCGATAACGATCAGGCCGTCGATGCCATGCTTACGACAGATATCTACGCCTTTCAACTGTCCCTCTTCCGTGCGGAACTCTGAACAGCGCGCCGTCCCCAGGATCGTACCGCCCTTCTGAATCGTATCGGATACCGACCATCTCTCCAAATCTATGATTTCTTCATTCAAAAGGCCTCTGTAGCCTTTCTTGATCCCTTTCACTTTCACACCGTTAGCCAGCGCTTTCCTGACAACTGCACGGATTGCCGCATTCATACCCGGCGCATCGCCGCCGCTTGTCAGAACTCCTATCGTATTGATCTCTTTAGCCATATCCACACCATGCCTTTCTATGCTCAGTCTATCTGTATTTTACTCTAAATATGTTTTCATTTCAATATTTTTTCTACACTACCTTCACATTCTCCGCCCCATACAAGGTACTCAGCTTCCCCACCAGCTCCTCGCCGGCATTCACATTCCAATTGCGCGGCAGCGCATTCATGGACTTCGGATCCGCCACATAGATCACCACACTGTCCCTGCCCTCCGACTGTCGAAGTGCATCGAACAGCTCCTCCCTATGTGCCTCATATTCCTGCTTCGTTGGGAATTTGACCCACAGCTTTCTCGCCACGCTATCAAAAGGAGTGATCTGTTCACAGATCAGTTTGCCGTCCTTATCCTCCTCGATGGAGACACGGCCCCGGATAAAGACCTTATTATCCTCCGCAATATCCCTGCCAAAGCGCTCATACTGTCCCGGAAATACGATGACTTCCACGGAACCCAGCAGATCCTCCACCTGCAAAAATGCCATGACTCTCTCATTCTTCGTATACTTGATCTTCTTCTCCGAGATCATTCCGCCGATGGTGGCTATTCTGCCATCCTGCACCGCCATCTCCCCCGTCTCTTCGTCCAGCATGAAATCCGCCGTAGTGTTGGTGATATTTTTACGCCACATTTCCTGGTACTCTTCCAGCGGATGTCCGCTGATATAGATTCCCAGCACCTCCTTCTCGAAGGCCAGCTTCATCTCCTTGGAGTATTCGCCCACATCCGGCATTTTTACTTCAAAGTCTTCCTTCTGGTCCTCGGATACAATATCGAAAAGCGACATCTGCCCTGCCATATTGTTCTTCTTATCATGCTGAATACCATCCATGATCTGGATATACACGCTCATAAACTGCTTCCGGGTACCGCCCAGGCCATCCAGCGCTCCTGCCTTGATGAAATGTTCAAATGCCCGCTTATTGACTTCCTTATCCGACATGCGGGTGATAAAATCTTCCAGATTGGTATAGGGTCCCCGCGCCTTGCGCTCCATGACTACCGCGTCGATCACCGGCCGCCCTACACTCTTAATGGCCGTCAGTGCATAGCGAATCTCATTGCCCGACACCGAAAAGCCGCTCTCCCCTTCGTTGATATCCGGCGGCAGGATCTGGATGCCCATACTGCGGCATGAAACGATATACTCCGATACTTTTTTCGGATTATCGATCACAGAAGTCAAAAGTGCCGCCATAAACTCTACCGGATGATAATATTTCAGATAGGCCGTCTGGTAAGCCACCACCGCATAACAGGCCGCATGGGATTTGTTAAAAGCGTATTTCGCAAAATCCATCATCGTATCATAGATATGATCCGCTACCTGCGCGCTGATTCCGTTCGCCACACACCCCGGCACACCTTCCTCCGGATTGCCGTAGGTGAAATTCCTGCGTTCCTGCTCCATCACGTACTGCTTCTTCTTACTCATGGCACGGCGCACCAGATCACTGCGCCCCATGGTATAGCCGCCCAGATCCTGCACAATCTGCATGACCTGTTCCTGATAGACGATACAGCCATACGTAGGAGCCAGAATCGGCTCCAGCTGCGGACAGTCATAGGTGACGGACTCCGGATCATTTTTCCCCTTGATATATTTGGGAATAAAGTCCATCGGACCCGGACGATACAGGGAAATCCCCGCAATCACGTCCTCCAGGCTGCGCGGTTTCAACTCTTTCATGAAGCTCTTCATCCCCCCGCTTTCCAGCTGGAAGATACCATCTGTCCTGCCGGTACCGATGGACGCAAGCACCGCCTGGTCATTATAGTCAATGGCATCAATATCGATAAAGATACCGGTGCTTTTCTCCACCATCTCCACCGCGTTCTGGATCACCGTCAAAGTCCGCAGCCCCAGAAAATCCATCTTCAGCAGGCCCAGTTCCTCGATGGTGGTCATCGTAAACTGGGTGGTGATAGAACCGTCAGAGCCGCGGGAAAGGGGTACGAATTTGTCAGCTGCGTCGGGACAGATCACCACGCCCGCCGCATGCATGGATGTATGTCTCGGCAGTCCCTCCAGCCTCCTGCTCATATCGATCAGCGTATGCACCTGTTCATCTTCCTGATACAGCTTACGCAGTTCCGGGTTCATCTCCAGTGCCTTCTTGATGGGCACCCCCTGGTTCTGCTCATTGGGAATCATCTTGGCAATCGAGTCCACAAAAGCATAGGGCAGATCCATCACACGCCCCACGTCACGGATTACACCCTTGGCCGCCATCGTACCGAACGTCACGATCTGCACCACCCGGTCCTTGCCATACTTGCGGTTCACATGATCGATCACCTCCTGCCGCCTTTCAAAGCAGAAGTCCACATCAATATCCGGCATCGAGATACGCTCCGGATTTAAAAACCGCTCGAACAGCAGGCTGTACTTGATGGGATCGATATTGGTGATCCGCAGGCAGTAGGAAACGATGCTGCCCGCTGCCGATCCACGGCCCGGTCCCACCGCTATGCCGTTTTCCCGACAGTAATTGATGTAATCCCACACAATCAGGAAATAGTCCACGAATCCCATATCCCTGATAATGCCAAGTTCATATTCCATACGCTTCTGCAGTGACCCGTCATCCTGCGGATACCGCTCAGCCATGCCATCCTGACACAGCTTGTTCAGATAGGTCCAGGAATCATAGCCCTCCGGCACCTCGTAGTGGGGCACCTTGTATTTACCGAATTCAATCTCCACATGACACCGGTCAGCAATGCGCTGGCTGTTCTCCACCGCCTCCCACGCATAAGGGAAAAGCCCTTTCATCTCCTCTTCACTCTTCACATAATACTGACCGCCCTCGTAGCGCATGCGGTCCTCGTCCGCCAGCTTCTTGCCTGTCTGCAGGCATAACAGGATATCGTGAGGATGCGCATCTTCCGCATAAGTGTAGTGCACGTCATTGGTGGCCACCAGCGGAATATCCAGCTCCTTGCTCATCCGCAGCAGCGCCGCATTCACAGTCTGCTGTGTGGGAATCCCATGATCCTGCAGCTCCAGGAAAAAGTTACCCCTGCCAAAGCAGGCTTCGTACCGCTTCGCCACCTTACCAGCCTCATCGATCAGCCCTTTCTGGATATAGCGCTGCACCTCACCCGCCAGACAGGCCGACAGGGCAATGATACCCTCGTGAAATTCCTGCAGCACTTCCATATCCACACGGGGTCTGTAATAATAACCTTCCGTAAAGCCACGACTGACGATCTTGACCAGATTCTCGTATCCCGTATTGTTCTCCGCCAGCAGCACCAGATGATAATACCGATCCTCCCCGCCGGTCAACTCCCTGTCAAACCGGGAACGGGGCGCCACATAGACCTCACAGCCGATAATCGGATTTAAACCCGCCGCCGTGGCCTCCTTATAGAACTCAATGACACCATACATAACGCCGTGGTCTGTGATGGCGGCGCTGTCCATGCCCAGCTCTTTGACGCGCTTGACGTACTCCTTGATCTTGTTGGAACCGTCTAACAGGCTATACTCGGTGTGCACGTGTAAGTGTGTAAATGCCATTTGGGAACCCTCGCTTCTTGTGTTCTGTTCGTGTATCACTATACGCTGCCGTATTTCTTTACAATATTACCGGTTTCATTTCCAGTATGAAGTACCGGCTCTACTGATCGTTAAGGTTCATTATACCCTATTTTCCGGCAAAAAAAAAGGATATGCGCCATGTCATATCCTTTTATCACAACAGTATTACAGATACTTCTTAAGTACCTCTGCCTTATCCAGCTTCTCCCAGGGCAGATCCAGATCGTTGCGCCCGAAGTGGCCGTAAGCCGCTGTCTGCTTGTAGATCGGACGGCGCAGGTCAAGCATCTTGATGATGCCTGCCGGACGCAGATCGAAGTTCTCGCGGATGACATCCACCAGCTTCTCATCCGACACTTTGCCGGTACCGAAAGTATCTACCATAACGGAAGTGGGCTGTGCCACACCGATTGCATAAGACAGCTGAATCTCACACTTGTCTGCCAGGCCTGCTGCCACGATGTTCTTTGCCACATAACGTGCCGCGTATGCTGCGGAACGATCCACTTTCGTGCAGTCCTTACCGGAGAAAGCTCCGCCGCCGTGACGCGCATAACCACCGTAAGTATCTACGATAATCTTACGGCCTGTGAGACCCGCATCACCGTGAGGCCCGCCGATCACAAAACGACCTGTGGGATTGATGAAGAATTTCGTATTGTCGTCGATCAGTTCTTTCGGCAGCACCGGATCGAACACATATTTCCTGATATCTTCATGAATCTGCTCCTGCGTCACATCATCGTCATGTTGTGTGGACAGGACAACCGCTTCCAGTCTCACCGGCTTGCCCGCCTCGTCATATTCCACGGAAACCTGGCTCTTGCCATCCGGTCTTAAATACTTCAATGTGCCGTCTTTACGGACTTTTGTCAGCTGCAGTGCCAGCTTGTGTGCCAGAGAGATCGGATACGGCATATACTCCTCCGTCTCATTGGTAGCATAACCGAACATCATACCCTGATCGCCCGCACCGATGGCCTCGATCTCTGCATCGGACATCTTGTTCTCCTTTGCTTCCAGCGCCTTGTCCACGCCCATGGCGATATCTGCCGACTGCTCGTCGATGGCAACCAGCACCGCACAGGTATTACCGTCGAAGCCATACTCGGATTTCGTGTAGCCGATCTCTTTCACGGTATCACGCACAAGCTTCTGCATATCTACGTATGCATTGGTAGTGATCTCACCGGTCACCAGCACAAATCCCGTGCACACCGCCGTCTCACAGGCAACACGGCTCATGGGATCCTTCTCCATGCAGGCATCCAGGATTGCGTCGGATATCGCATCGCAGACTTTGTCGGGATGGCCTTCAGTTACTGATTCTGAAGTAAATAATCTCTTTTCCATTTCTTGTTCTCCTTTTGTTTGTCAGATTCTTCTAAGGTCTCTCTTATTGCTTGCTCCTGTTCTACATCCTACCTGCCGAATAAGCAGACTCAGAATGCTGCGCATTCCTCGTTCGCGTTGCTCGTCTTAAGATATGCCATGCTGCCTTCCATGCCAGCATGGCGGCTGCATGGCATATCTTCTGACTCTGCTTATTCGCGCAAAAAATCCGCTTATCGAAATAAGCGGACCTGACAGTCATTCATCAAATCCTCTTATTGTTCGATCTGTCTTACGACAGTGCTTTCGCTCAGGTTGGCACCTTCCTTATTAAGGGGTTGCCGTGGCTTCACAGATCCTATGTATCTCCACCACTCTGAATAAGAGAAACTCTCACCATATACAATTGTCTGTACCTGTAGATACCATACACCATGCCGGGCTTCCTGTCAACAGAAAATATAAGATTATTGGCAACTATGGTAACAGTTCCGACTGAACTGTTACCATTATTGCGGGGCACGTCTGATGGAATTTTTATGATAATATTCCGCCATACCTACATTGACCCACCCGCCCGCATCTTCATCCAGATAAAAACACTCAAAGTTCTCGATATATGCCGGCACGGTAACCACCACATCCTCCTCCGGGCACCGTGCCACGTAATCATAAAGCTCCACGCAGCTCTCATAGTAATTCTCATAGGAACCGTTATGTACGGAACCGGCCACGGCAAGCACGGCAGAATCCGAGATGGACGCAGGTGCCAGCAGCACCGAGGCAAAGAGCACGACATACAACACCGCACATGCGCTCCTGTTCTTACTCAGTTCCGCCCACCTGTCCAGACATACGCCGGCAAATACTGCCGCATTGAGCAGGGAAAGCGCCAGCACTACATCCAAAATAAAGTAGCATCTATTAGGAAATTCCGGGCCGCCATAACCAAGCGCCACCGGAAAAGCCGTTATATATCCCCACATACAAGCCAGTACACTCATGATACCATATCCGCACATTGCCCCATTCAGATTTTTCGACAGCCGAATACCCACCAGGATCATCGCGATGAGCAAAACGCCAAACATCGTCTCCTTCGTCAGCCTGCCGGTCTCACCCCAGACAGTCTTAACCGCCCACTTGACCGACTGCACCAACCGCCATGCATGTCCGTCTCCTCCGCTGTTATAGGTATGCCTTAAAAAATTGCCGGGTGCCATTACATTGACCAGCGCTCCCACGACCCCCGCCGCCGAAATGATCATATTACTGACGGAGATCTTCCCCCTGATCAGATAAAAACCAAGTGTCAGCAGCACCAACGCGTAGCATCCGGTTCCGCTGACCGCCAATGACCCGCCGGACGCCAGAAAACCCAGAACAGCAGCTGCCACAATCAGTAATATACGCTTCCTGCGCGAATAACTTTCCCTGTTTGACAGCAGAAAACACATCACTGCCAACAGCGCACAGGAAAGCGGCATGCTATAGGAAACAGCACCGGAATACCAGAAGAAGATCTCTGTAAAGACATTTGCGTCCAGAATCGCGAACAAAATGATTGAAAACACGGTCAACCGAATGTACACCGCCTTCTCTTCCCGCAGCACAAATCCGGTCGATACCCACACGACGCCAAACAGCGCCGCAAAGAACATCAGTGCATTCAGAATCATCACGGCCTTAAGCTGTCCCATCCCGAAATTATTGATCGGTGACAGCAATGCCTGCAGAAACATGGAGAAATACGTCCCCTGCCAGTCCAAATAGAGTTCCTTCATATAATCCAACGACGCCGCCACATACCGGAGAAAGGGCACATGAAATGCTCCCACCCTCACGCCATGCGTAAAATCATCTCCCAAAAGCACCGTATATCCCGCGCCGGCCGTTATGGCATATACCATAAAAAAGATCAAACCCATGTTCAGCGCCACGACGGCACTTTTCCAGAATGTTTTCATCTGATCCGGACTGATTTCCCTTTTTATTCTCTCTTTCCCCTGTTTCATTTCCATCTCCCTTCTGAAATGCCACCAGTTCCTGCCAAAGCCATTCGGTTTGTTATCTACTTTGCAGACATAAATATGCTCTTCATATGATAACCCATGGATATCTCCATTGTCCACCATATGAAGAGCATATCATAGTTCCAAAACCACTCATCCGACCTTCAACTTGAATTTCTTCATCTCTCTCTCTGTCGAGACCTTCTCAATCTGAGCCCCCAGTCCCTGCAGTTTGAGATGGAAATCTTCATAGCCGCGTTCAATGTATTTGATCTCGTCTATGATTGTGATTCCATCTGCCGAAAGCGCTGCGATCACAAGCGCCGCCCCCGCTCTTAAGTCCGGTGCCGTGATGCTGGCCCCTGTATATTTATTCACACCGTCGATAATCGCCGTGTTGCCTTCCACTTTAATGTTCGCCCCCATACGGGTAAGCTCGTCCACGTATTTAAACCGATTCTCAAAAATACTCTCAGTCACAATGCTGGTTCCCGCAGATAAACCCAGCGTGATCGTGATCTGCGGCTGCATATCCGTCGGAAACCCCGGATAGGGAAGCGTCTTCACGTGGGTGTGTCCCAAAGGCTTCGAAGCAACTACCCGAACCGCATCATCCGACTCTTCCACCTCACAGCCGATCTCCAAAAGTTTCGCGCTGATGGACTCCAGGTGCTTGGGAATCACGTTCTTGACCGTTACATCCCCCTTCGTCACCGCTGCCGCGAACATAAACGTACCCGCCTCGATTTGATCCGGAATAATCCCATATTCTGTGCCATGCAAATGCGATACCCCTCTGATCTTGACCACATCCGTACCGGCTCCCTTGATATTCGCACCCATACTGTTCAAAAAATTGGCGAGATCCACCACATGAGGCTCTTTCGCCGCATTCTCGATCACGGTCTGCCCTTCCGCCATCACGGCAGCCATCATCACATTCATGGTAGCGCCCACCGATACCACATCCATATAAATATGATTGCCACGGAGTCTCTCCGTCTCCGTGATGATCAAACCATGCTCAATCCTCACATTGGCTCCCAGCGCACGGAACCCTTTGATATGCTGGTCTATCGGACGCAGCCCAATATTACAGCCACCCGGAAGCGCCACCTCTGCCTTCCTGTATTTGCCTAACAGCGCCCCCAGCAGGTAGTAAGACGCCCTGATCTTCTTGATATAATCATCCTCAATGACCAGATCACTGATCTGGGAAGCATTGATCTTAACGGTATGCCTGTCCATTCTCTGGATGATCACACCGATACTTTCCATCGCCTGCATCAACACATTAGTGTCCCTGACATCCGGTACATTCTCTATCACAACGGTTTCATCCGTCATAATAGCCGCAGCAAGAATAGCCAGTGCCGCATTCTTGGCACCGCCGATCTCCACTTCGCCGACTAACGGATTCCCACCTTTAATCGCATATTGTTCCATAAATAGTCCCCTGTATGATAAACGAAATATAATCTGAATAATCTAAAAGTAATCTGTCTTATGATACAACCATCCATACCGCAAAATCTTAAATTTTTATTAAAATCCTACAGCAATTAATTAACAGTATACCATAATTTGCTCATTTGTAAATGGGCAGATTCACTATAAACCCTCAGGCCACTTCATCTCAGGTTGACGTATCGATAGAAAATGCGCCGGATAACTGCGCCGATCTCCCACAAAAAGCGGGGACAGCTCTTTGTCAATTCAAATAATTGAGCGGATTTACCTGGGACCCACCTATCAAGATCTCAAAATGCACGTGCGGCCCCGTACTGACACCTGTATTACCGCTCAGTGCGATCTTCTGTCCCTGCGCTACCGTCTGTCCCGGAGATACCAGCACTTTACTCAAATGTCCGTATCTGGTCTGCCTGCCGTCCGCATGGTTGATGTACACTACATAACCGTAACCGCTTCCCCATCCGGCCTTCGCCACCGTACCGGCGGAAGAGGCCATCACTGCCGTACCAACCGGCGTAGCCCAGTCGATTCCCTTATGATTGCTGCTCGCCCCTCTGGTAGGCGCTTTTCTCCTGCCGAAGCCGGACGTCTGCCTGCCGCCGGAAATCGGCTTGATATAGGTCGGCGGAATCTTCGTGCCGCGTTCCACCACTTTCGCTACCGCCTCATAGGTGATCTCTTCCTTCAGAATCTCCCTGCCGGTCTCTTCCCCGTTCCGGTAGGAAACATTGGCTACCACGATGCGGTGTCCAGCCGAGGGTTCCTGCAGCGTCTGTGTCTGCGTGGTATACCAGTCGTCATTATCCACATAAACGACCTCCGCCTCATAGTCTTCCTCGTAGTAGACCTCTTCCATGCGCTCCACGGACAATTCCGGTTCCGGAACCGTGACGATCAGCTCGTCCCCCACACGAATCATGGAATTCTCATTCTCTATCGTCTCATTCATCGCGATCAGATCTGCCAGCGGAATCTCATTCTTCTCCGCAATCTGAGACAAGGTATCTCCCGACACCACCTCATAGATCTGTTCTTTCTCCTGATCCTTCGTCACTTCCTCTATCGCATCTTCCAGAGAAGTCAGCTCGTAATCCTGCAGATAGGATTCCACCACTTCCACCGTGTCTCCGAATTCCAAATCCTTCAGGCCCAATTCAAAATCAGAGAACTCCTTCTCCTTCGCCGGCTCCACATCCGCAAACATCTCATCCAATGCGGCGTCGATCCCTGCACTGGACATAACCTCTTTTGCTGCCATTTCCTCTTCCTGCTGTTCTTTCGCAGAATAGATCTGGGTCGTCAGGACATTCAGCTCCCTGTCACCGTCCAGCACAAGATCCACATAGTACTGATTCGCATGGTCATACCGGTTAATGGATGCCTGCAGAAGGGCAAGCACCTCTTCCGTACTGGCAAGGTTCACCGTATACTCATTGATCTTGACGGTGTAGGAGCGATTCAATGTCTCCTTGACGCTGTTTCTCAGCACACCGGTCATGTTAACCGTGATATCAGACGGATCGTCTACCTTCCCCCAGAGCACTTCGCTTCCCTCCAGCCGAAGCTCACTGTCTGCCAGCACCAGCTCGTCACTGGTCCCTGCCAGCCTTTTGCGGGCCGCGATCAGGTATCTGTCCACCTGCTCCGGGTCCTCCACTATACCAACCTGTGTATCATTCAAATATACCGTGAAGATATTGTCTCCCGTACTCTCCAGTTTCTGATAAGTCGGAAAAAAGAGTATGCCGCCAAAGATTGCAGCCGCCGCAACCTTAATATATGCAATTTTCATTTTTTTATAATGTCTGCTGATCTTTTTCATCATAATTTATTTATCTGTCGTTCGCCGAGTCGCTATTTACGTGTAAATAATCTTCCTATATGGATTTTTCAATCATTTTGTAACAAAAACGTAACATTTTATATTCTAGCAGTATTTCCCCAAATTGTAAAGTATTATGCATTTCAGGAAAAACAACACATAGCGGTTTGCGGCTCAACAGGCCGCAAACCGCTGTGTCTCCCCTCTGTGCCAGTACAAATGTTCGATTATACTGGCGACAAATTTATAAAAATATGCTACAATGATTCCATGCAGGGTAATAGCTGCAAACCGATACTCCGTTCTTAAACAGGGGATAAATTATGGACAGGATCATTTTTCATATAGACGTCAACTCCGCTTATTTAAGCTGGAGCGCTCTGGAAAAACTGCATAACGGATCGGATCTGGATCTGCGCACAATCCCGGCCATTATCGGCGGCGATATGGCCAGACGGCACGGCGTTGTTCTGGCAAAATCCATCCCGGCCAAGGCCTACGGGATCGTGACGGGAGAGCCCATCGTCAATGCCATGCGCAAATGTCCGGGACTGACGCTGGAGCCGCCGGATCATAAACTGTACAGCCAGCGGAGCCGGGAACTTATGACGCTTCTGTCAGATTTTTGCCCGGACATCGAGCAGGTCAGCGTAGACGAATGCTACATGGACTACACTCCCATCCATAGACAGTATGCTTCTCCGGAAGAGGCGGCCAGCCTGATCAAGAACCGTGTATATGAGCAACTTGGATTTACCGTCAATGTAGGCATCTCGAACCGGAAAGTACTGGCTAAAATGGCCTCTGATTTCAGGAAGCCCAATCTGGTGCATACGCTGTATGCCCACGAGATTCAGGATAAGTTGTGGCCACTGCCCGTCTCTTCTCTCTATATGTGCGGTCATTCCAGCGTGGAAACACTTCGTAAGCTGGAAATTCTGACCATCGGCGACCTGGCCCGGGCGAACCGCGATGTGCTTATGGCACATTTGAAAAGCCACGGCGTGCTGCTCTGGGAATATGCCAACGGCATCGATGCCTCCGCAGTCATCATAGAACAGGCAGAAGCGAAGGGAATCGGCAATTCCACCACTTTAAGTGAGGACGCCGCAGACAGGGAGACTGCTCACCGGGTACTGCTCTCCCTGGCAGAATCTGTGGCCGGGCGTCTGCGTAAATCCGGACAGGCTGCCTCCATGATCAGTACGGAAATCAAATATAATACTTTCAAAAAGGTCTCTCACCAGACCACGCTGCTTACCCCCACCAGCCAGACGGACATCATCTACCAGACCGCCTGCAGCCTTTTCGATGAGATCTGGGACAGCACGCCGGTCCGGCTTTTAGGGATTCGTTCTTCGAAGCTGGTCTCCGAAGGGGAACCCGTGCAGCTTTCTCTATTCGATCTGCCGTCACCTGCCTCTTCTGAAGCTGCGGCAGGTCCACAGGCTATCCCCTCTTCCTCCCGCAAAAGGGAGCAGCTGGACCAGGCGCTGGACGCCATCCGCAAACGTTACGGAGCAGATGCCGTTGTCCGCGGCAGCCTGCTGACCAGCCATCCACAACACAAATCCAAAAACAAAGAACAGCCGGAAGACGACAGCTGACCTCTTGATCATCTGCTTCTCTTCCCGGCTGTTTCCCGCTCTTTACTTTTGGCCGTTTTTCTGCCTTTTGCTTTCCTGGCGGTCGGCTTACTTCTGACGCTGTATCCGAAAGTTCCCAGCTCCGCCCCGATACCGAAATACCTTCCGTGCGAGTAGACCAACGGTTTTGCATCACTCAGACAGAACCTGCCGCTCTCATCCAGATAGGCTTCCTCCACATGCACTGCCACAACTCTTGCCAGAAACATGTGATGTGTGCCAAGCTCTACTTTCTGCGTCACACAACATTCCAAATTAACGGGACTCTCAGCCACCATGGGTGCCCGAACATGTTCCCCCTTAATCTGCGTCAGTTTCATCTCCCGCCACTTATCTACATTCCTGCCGCTCTTGACACCACAGTAATCCGTCGCATACGCCAGCGCTTCCGTAGTGAGATTCACGACAAATTCCCCGGTCTCCTCGATCATATGATACGAATATCTTTCCGGCCTTACGGAAATCGACACCATGGGCGGATCCGAGCAGACTGTTCCTGTCCACGCCACGGTAAACAGATTGGCATTTCCCTCCCTGTCAGCCGTACTGATGAGAACTGCCGGCAAAGGATACAGCATGTTGCCCGGTTTCCATATCTGTCTGCCCATTCTCATCCTCCTCCACATCCTGAATCAAAAAAACTTAAAATTAAACATGGACAATACCTGCAGCACCACATCCGCTGTCACACCAAGTAGAATCAATACGGAGATCACGAGAATTGCCGTATTGCCTGTTTTGGCCGGCTGACTGTTCTTCAATTCTTCCGTCTGTTTATTAAGCTCTTCTACGAAAGCCGCCTGCACATTGCGGTATACCCTCACATTCTCCTTATGGATAAAGTCGTCAGACTGTTGTGATTTCGCCGCCAGCAGATCCTTGATCTCGGCCAGTGTCTCCTGATCATCCGCCGTCCGGCTGCCGTCTGACTGCATGGTCTCCAGTTTATCCAGACATTCCTTCAATACATTCTGCACTTCCGCCGCATTCTCGGCAGTTTTCAAATTTACTTTCCGTATTTCCTGCATAAGGCCATCATACGCCTGCATTTGATTCTGGAGCTGCTCCATCTTCGCGGCTTCGGCTGTCATATTCGCCCTGATCATCTCCTGCGCATTTCTCTTCTGCGCAAGTTTATCGATAAATGTATCCATTCTCTTTCCTCCGGCTATCGTCTGTGTCACATTTTCTCAATTCTAACATCTTTCCGGCTTTCTGACAACCTAAACCCTGCTGTCAGTTCCTGCAGCTGCTCAGTTTACGGCTGCTCTGCCACGAAATGTACCCATGCCAGGCCGCCTGCATCGATGGAACGTAATCTCGAGAATGCATATTTTATGTATTTTTATGCAATTCGTATATTATGCATACCCATTTGCACTCTCTTTTGTAAATATTTACCGTAATTTCATATGTTGTTCATAATTTATTCATATTTATGCCGTATACTTTAACCATAGCAATCGCGAGAACATGTAATGTTTAACATTACACACATAGATAAATTTTTTTCATAATAGCCCAGGTGCCGCAAGGTGCCTGGGCACTCCTCATTTCAGGATCTGTTAACCTGACCAGGTCTCCCCTTCTATATAGATTTATAAACAGGACTCAGAAACAAAGCGCCGCAGATAACGGAACCGATCCGTTTCTCCACGACGCTCTAACCTTCTATGCCACATACAGGTACATAAATACAAAGTGACAGATGCTCCCGCCCATCACAAACAGATGGAAAATCTCATGAGAGCCGAAATATTTATGTCTGGAGTTAAAAAGCGGCAGCTTTAACGCATAGATAACGCCGCCTGCCGTATAGATGATCCCGCCTGCCAGCAGCCAGAGAAATGCACCATGCGGCAATGTACTCCACAACGTCCCAAAAACAGCCAGACACACCCATCCCATAGCGATATAAATCATGGAAGAAAACCATTTCGGACAGGTGATCCAGAAAGCTTTAATGAGCATGCCAACCATAGCGATGCCCCACACCACTGCCAACAGTGTGTACCCCATCCGTCCTCCCAGAACGATCAGGCAAACCGGCGTATAGGAACCTGCGATCAGAACGAAAATCATCATGTGATCCAGCTTACGGAACACTTTCAAAATATTCTCTTTCACGGTAACACTGTGATAGACGGCACTGGCCCCATACAGGGCAACCATACTGCCGATAAATACCGCCATGGCAATACATGCCGTAAAGTCCGCGTCAAGCGCTACCTTCACCATCAGCGGTGTTGCCGCCACGATAGCCATCATCATGCCGATAAAATGTGTGATCGCGCTCCCCGGTTCTCGAATTGTAATTTGCATAAGCAACTCCCTTCTTTTCACAAAATGACACTGCATTGTAACTTCCGCTGTTATACACATTCCGCAAAACAACATCAATATTTCTTCATGTCGTTTTCAATACTACATTATGATTATAACAATACTACTACGTATCATATGTCAAGTCAACAGTTTTATGCACTACCTCTTCGAGATTTTGGATCGATTTATAACAATTCCGTTTTCAGTCTTCTTCAATCACATGGATTTCCAGATAGTCAAAGTCAATTGTTTCAATAAAATTATCCTGCGTAAATCTCGTCTTATCGTGACGCTTGAAGTCCCGGATCGTAGAATCCAGCCAGATCGGTTTGCCCAGATCGAACCGGCAGCATACCTCATCCAGTGCATTAAACACCTTATGTGTCCGGGTGTCATCACCGGAATCTTCGATAACGGTATCTTTGAGCAGGTGGTTATTTTCAAATATTTTTGCCCATAAACGAAACATGTTCTCACCTCTTCTGTTACTTATAGTAACTACTGTTTACTATGAAAGTCTTCGACTTTCACAGCATGGATGGCCATGCGGCCCGCCAGGCGGCAGGTTGCGCATGATGGTAGTTTACTATGAAAGTCTTCCACTTTCACAGCATGGATGGCCATGCGGCCGCCAGGCGGCAGGCTGAGCATGATGTAAGTTTACTATACAAATCCCCCGGGGAAATGTAAACACTTTTTCTTTTAAGAATAAAATGGTACACTGATATTGACCCTGCGTGTGCCTCATACCTGATAGCTCCACCTGTTAAAAATGAGCGCACAGATCTAAACAGATCTGATAAGAAAAGAGAGAAAAGACACTCCATGAAAAAAAATTTCAAAAAAATTACATTTTCAGTCATATCCCTGGCACTGTCCGTCATAAATATAAATTTGACGGCATCTTTAGAGCCATGGACGAAGTCCTGCGGGAAGACCGCTCTTGTCCTTTTTTATGGCATTGGTTTTATCCTGTGTTTCCTGCTGACAACATGCTTTCTGTTACAGTCAAAACGAAGGCTGAAGATCCATTCCCTGTTGTGGGGCATTCCCCTGGCGGCGTCTTACGTGCTGGGATGCCTGATGCGGCGGGACGGCACGGCCCTTGGCAGTCTGTCACGGCTGCCGGTGCTTTTGATGCAGATCCTGTGTCTGGCTATGCTCACTGGCTCCTGCATCGCGCCTCTGTTATGGGGATTTTTGAAACCGGAACGCTGGCTGACGCAGATGCAGTCTTATTTTACCTGCCCGCACGATGCCGGTAACCAGGCCGGATCCGGCACATCCGCCGACAACACGATGCAGGAACGCCCAAGCCAAATCGTGTCTCACCTGGAAAGCACCACACAGAACCCACGGCCAAAGCATCCCGCATGGCAGACCTGGCTGTGTTCCACCGTCACGATCCTGTTATGCTGGCTGCCGGTCTTTCTGGCCTACTATCCTTCCGTATTCGCCTATGACGCGGAGGGGCAGCTTTATCAGGTGCTGGCCCACGATTACAGCACCCATCATCCGCTGCTGCATACCATATTCTTAGGGGCTTTTTTTCGGCTGGGTGATGTACTGCCCGGCTCTTACCCGGCCGGCATGGCCATCCATTCCATCGTGCAGATGATACTTATGGCCACAGTATTTGGTTACACACTGGCACGACTGGCCAAAAGGAATGTCCCCGCCGCAATGCGGATCATGCTCCTGCTGTTCTATGCCCTGTTTCCGACCAATTCGGTGCTGGCACTGAGCACCACAAAGGATGTCCTGTTCTCCGCACTGGTGCTGCTCTACACCCTCTTCACCTATGAGATGGCTGAGAATTCCGGCAGCGGCCTGACGGGAAAAGAGTGGCTGCTCCATACACTATGGGCGATCCTGCTGCTTTTGTTCCGCAATAACGCCCTGTATGCGTTACTGCTCACGATTCCTGCGGCGTGTCTCCTGCTGCACCGAAATAAGTTACAAAAAGGTGCCTCATGGCGCCGGTATCTTACCTGTACCGTCCTGGCGCTCGTGCTGGCCGTGGCAGGCAATATGGCTCTGAAAACGACTCTGCATGCCCAAAACGGCAGTCCCCGGGAAATGCTCAGCATCCCCTTACAGCAGATGGCCCGCACGAGAGTCAAGGCAGAGGAGACGCTCTCGGAGGATATGCGCCGCGAGCTGGATCAGTATCTGCCTGCCGAATGGGTTTTTGCAGCCTACAACCCTTACCTGGCCGATCCGGTCAAAAGCAGGGCGGTCATCCATGACAATCCGGCCGGCTTTATCAAGGCCTGGATACAGCTTGGGCTAAAACACCCGCAGATCTATATCGACGCGTTTCTGGATACTTCCGTGGGTTACTGGTTTCTGGAAGACCGCACTCACGCACAGATCTACGGTCTGGGATCGGAAAGCGGATTCGGCTATCTGTCCACCGATACCCGGACGATGCCCGCCGGCTTCGAGGTCCCGCAGCAAAGCCGCCTGCCAAAGCTGCGCGCATGGATGGAACGGATCATATCCGACAACAGCTATCAGAATATTCCCGGGCTGCGTATCCTGTTTGCGCCCGCGTTTTACTGGTGGCTCCTGTGTCTGTACATGGCCGCGGTAATCTACAGAAGGCAGTATCTGCTCCTGCTGCCGGCAGTTTTTCCGGTATGCTATTACATGACTCTGCTCCTGTCACCGGCAGTGCTGATCCGCTATATGTATCCCTTCGTAGTGACCTCGCCGGCACTGTTTTGCAGCCTTTTCCATCGGCCGCGCTGATCTGCCGTAAAAGATCCCTGCGGCAGAATTGCCCTGCTTTCTGTGCTGCAAGTCAAAAGACAACTATAAAAATATACAATAAAAATTAAATATTTATGAAGTTTTTGTATGAAATATACGTTTTTTTTGTTATGTATGATATACTGTTTATAATTCATAGAAACCCGTGTGGAAGATGGAGATTCAGACAGGCGAAACCTACAGTTTTAAATGAATCAAATTTAACCAATGTGAATATGAATTACATTCCGGAATTTAATATTTTGTAAAGGCAGAAGGTCACGGCGTCTGCCGTGGCCCAGGGGAAATGAATGGAAATAAGAATAGACCGAGACAGCGACATCGACAGTTGGATGGAAGTGACGCTGATCTATAAATCGGCATTAAAGCAGATTTCCACGAAACTGGAAATCCTGAACGATGAATTTCAGCACGTACACAGATACAATCCGATTGAACACATTAAATCGCGCATCAAGACACCGGAGAGCATCGTTAAGAAACTGAAGAAACATGGCTATGAGTCAACCATCAACAACATGATCCGCTATGTCAACGATATAGCAGGTATCCGTGTCATATGTTCTTTTTCATCGGACATATACCAGATCGCGGAGATGATCAGCAATCAGAGTGATATTAAGGTTATCTCCGTCAAAGACTACATCGTCAATCCGAAGGCCAGCGGTTACAAGAGCTACCACATGCTGGTGACCGTGCCGGTATATCTGTCAGACCGTATCGCAGATACCAAGGTTGAGATACAGATCCGCACCGTCGCCATGGATTTCTGGGCCAGCTTAGAGCACAAGATCCACTACAAATTCGAGGGAAATGCTCCGGAGCACATCAAAGATGAACTGGTAGAATGTGCCCAGATGATATCGGAACTGGATGCCAGAATGCTGGCACTTAACAAGGAAATCCAACACATCGGACAGTTACAGATGGCGGAATAAATTATTGTAGGATATTTTCACCAGATCACCGGAATGTCAGATCTACAGGAAAGAATCTAAAGATCAAAGAAAGGGTTTACCATAAGGTAGACCCTTTCTCTCTGATAGCTTTATGACTGTTTCACCAATTAATCATCGTAACCATTAGGATTATTACTCTGCCATCTCCAGGAGTCTGCACACATCTCCCTGATGCCGAACTGCGCCTCCCAGCCAAGCTCTCTCTTCGCCTTATCTGCATTGGAGTAGCAGGTAGCAATATCCCCTGCACGTCTGGGTTTGATCGCATACGGAACCTTAACGCCGTTGGCTTCCTCGAAATTCTTCACCATATCCAGCACGCTGTAGCCTGTGCCTGTGCCGAGATTATAGATACAAAGACCGGCCTTCTCCTCAATCTTCTTGAGCGCCTTCACATGACCAAGCGCCAGATCAACTACATGGATATAGTCGCGGACACCCGTGCCGTCATGGGTATCGTAGTCGTTGCCGAAAACCCCCAGCTCTTTCAGCTTGCCCACTGCCACCTGCGTGATGTAAGGCATCAGATTATTCGGGATACCGTTCGGATTCTCGCCGATAGTGCCGCTCTTGTGCGCACCGATGGGGTTAAAGTACCGAAGCAGGATCACATTCCATTCCGGATCAGCCTTCTGCATGTCGGAAAGCACCTGCTCCAGCATGGATTTCGTCCAGCCGTAAGGGTTTGTACACTGTCCCTTCGGGCATTCCTCCGTGATCGGAATGATAGCCGGATCGCCGTATACCGTTGCGGAAGATGAGAAAATAATATTCTTCACGCCGTTCTTACGCATAACATCTACCAGTGTCAACGTACCTGCAATATTGTTCTCATAATATTCCCATGGCTTCTGTACGGATTCTCCTACCGCCTTCAAGCCTGCAAAATGAATACAGGAATCAATCTTCTCCTGTGCGAAAATTTTCTGAAGCGCCTCTCTGTCCAGAATATCCGCCTTGTAGAACTTCACCGGCTTGCCCGTGATCTTCTCCACTCTCTCCAGAGACTTCTCACTGGAGTTGGACAGATTGTCCACAACTACCACTTCATAGCCTGCATTCTGTAATTCTACCACTGTGTGGGAGCCGATATAGCCGGCGCCGCCTGTTACCAAAATTGCCATTTTCCCTCCATTCCGAAGCGGTACAAATTCCAACTGAACCTGTTCAGTTGAATGAATTAAATTGCTCATCAGACAATTTATTCAACCCTGCACCCGCCCTTTCTTGATACCGCCTTGTGAAACCGTAGAACACCTGAAACATTCTGCCTCACATTCGCTCTTCCAAAATGTTAACTCACAAAGCATTTCCTGTTTCCTGTTATAATGATAGTGTACACTTAAAAAGTCGGTTTATTCAATAGGTGAATGTTACTCAAATCTGTCAAAATGTTCACAGCTGTTTTCCCGCCGCCTCATCCCCACACAGCGCACTGTCCCCGCTTCTTCGTTCTTCGCAGCATATGTCACAGCTCAATGCCGTTCTCCTGACACAGCACTCGTGCACTCTCTACGGAATCAATCCCCGTCTCATTCTTGATCGGAGCAAACTCATGATTCCGAACCACCTCGTAGGGCAGACAGGAATCCATCTCATGCACCAGATCCAGCGCCAGCTGCTCAAACTTATAACCGTTGGGTTCTTCCGGCTTCACATGCCTTCCCTGCCCGTCCAGGTAAGGAATCTTCTTCTCCACGATATGCAGGGGCAGACGTCCCGCCGCGATCTCCCACAGATCCTTCTGCCGGAAGAGATAATTCAGAATCACACCGTAATCATAGGCCGGTTCTCCCTCTTCATCGACGGCGTCCATCAACTCCTGCGTCATATCATAGTACTCCACGATGGAGGGTCTGCCGTCCTCTAAACAGATCGCACCCACCCGTTCGTCAGGAGCGTTCTTCTTTACCACCTTGGCACCCGACGCACTGCCCGTGACGATGGTCGCCCCCACGAAACAGGGATCGGCGATCCGCTGCAGCACATTGTCCACCGCAAACACATTCAGCCACTCGACTCCGGCCTCCTTCACCTGATCCGCCACACCCCATTTGATCATCGACAAAAACCAGCCTGCATTGCCGTTTGGCGACGTGGACATCTTATATTTCTCTTCCATATATACTTTGCCGTTATAGTCCGACGCCGGCGCCATATCCTGCATGAAGAAAGTCACATAATCCGGATTGTACCCGAAATAATTCTTCTCCTCAAAAAAGGCTTTGGTCACCTCGTGATTCTTATCACTTGTCATCACATACAACGGAATCCACGCCTCCGCCTGGTGCACCACATCCAGCAGGTTCTCCACCTGTCTCTGAAAAATATAGACCTCTTTCGTCAGGCCGATATTATACGTTCCTTTCGGCACATCCGCACCCAGCCTGGTACCCATGCCGCCTGCCAGCATGACCGCTCCAACCCTGCCCGCACGAATGGCGTCCAATCCGGCCTGCACAAATTCCTCCCTTCTCTCCTCGATCTGCGCAAGCTTCATCACCTCGATGGGCGTGATCTCTCCCCGCGGATTCAGCTCCTCCTTATGCAGACACTGCGCCAGCACCGACAGATCCGTGCCCATAATCTGTTCCAGCAGCGCCTCCTTCTCATAACCGCTCAGCTCATCATAATACTGTAAGACATGCAGCTGCCCGTATTTCTCCAGTTTGTCGTAAGCCTCCTGATATCCCATGTTCCTCTCCCTTTTCACAGTTTGTTTTCCGTTGCCGTTCCCCTCATTCATTTGTCCTCTGGTTTTCTATATTCTACCATGAAGCACCTTATCTCTCAATCCATAAAATGCAGCATTTAATTTATAGTAAACTTCCATGTTACTATTCACGGTGCCCTGCACTCTGCTGCAAGGGCATTGAGTACGTAGTACTCGCCGATAACTTTACGGTTTCAGGCATCCAGCGCCTCGCCGAAGGGCGCTAAACGTCCGGGGGACGTTTGCTAAGCGCCGACCGGAGTGGAACGTAGACACTTGGAATGGGCTGGATGCGTTACAGTTTGCGGCCGGTTAGGCCGTGAACTGTAACACTTCCATCATGCTCAGCCTGCCGTCGGGCGGGCCTGCATCATCCCTTCCGCCTTCTTCCTGACAAAGAAAAAGGCCGGGATCAAAAACAGATCCGCGAAAATCCACGCCAGCGGATTCGCAAAACACACTGCCGAAAACCCGAACAGCGGCACCAGCACAAATCCGGCCAATCCCCGCGCCAGCATCTCAAAAGCACCGGCAAACACCGCCAGCCTGCTGAATCCCATTCCCTGAATCAGAAAACGGACGATATTCACCATGGCCAGCGGAAAATAGAAGATCACATTCCTGCGGATATAGAAGCAGGCGTCCTCCAGAACCGCCCCTTCCCCTGCATCCAAAAACAGCATCAGGAGCTGTCGCCCCGCCACGAAGACCACCGCCATGGCAAAGAAGGAATAGAGCAGTCCCAGGATCGTGCATGATTTCAGCCCTTTTCCCACACGTTCCAGATTTCCCGCTCCCATATTCTGTCCGCCGTAAGTCGCCATCGTAGAACCCATAGCGTCAATCGGACATGCCATCAGCATACTCAGCTTACTGCCCGCCGTCACCGCCGCCACGGCATCGGAACCAATCCCGTTCACAGCGCTCTGCAGTACCACGCTGCCAATCGCCGTGATCGAATACTGCAGTCCCATGGGAATTCCCATATTGCACAGCTTAAACGCATAGCTCCTGTTCCATCGCCAGTCGCTTCTTTCCAGCCTCAGGATGGCATACTTTTTCTTCATGTAAATAAGACAGCACACCCCCGCCACCGCCTGTGAAACCACTGTGGCCACTGCCGCCCCGGAAACGCCCATATGTAATACGATGATACACAACAGATCCAGGAAAATATTCATCACCGCCGACAACATCAGGAAAATAACCGGCGTCCTGCTGTCCCCCAGAGAGCGGATGATCGCCGCCGTCATATTATACAGAAACGTCACCGGGATGCCGGCAAAAATAATAACAATATACAAATAAGACCCATCAATGATATTCTCCGGCGTCCGCATAAGCTGCAGAATCGGGCGGCACAACAGTACCACCACAATCGTTATGATCACCGAAAAACCTACTGACAGGCGCACGCAGTTTCCCACAAATATGCGCAGATTTTCTTCATGTCCCGCACCAAACTCCTGCGCAATCGGAATCGCAAACCCGTTGCATACCCCCATGCAAAAGCCAATGATCAGGAAATTCACGGAACCGGTGGCTCCCACCGCTGCCAGTGCATCCACTCCCAGATAGTGCCCGACAATAATGGTATCTACCATACTGTAGAACTGCTGGAACAACAGACCGAACAGAAGCGGTACTGCAAATGCAAGAATCAGCCGCAGAGGACTGCCTTTCGTCATATCTTTTTCCATTACAAAAATTATACTCCCTTCCCAGTTTACAAATTTATGCCTTCCAACACACCCTATGGATCGGCTGCCCTGAATGTATAAAACACCAACAACATAGCACATTCATTTCCAAACTGCAATCCCAATTTGCAGAAAAGACACCCCGCGCATCAGCATACGGGGCGTCTTCCTCCATGATATAATAATAAAGAAGAACTACATCCTATCCCAGCAGTTCAGCGATCAGCTTTCCTGCTGCATTTATCTGGCCAGACGAATCACATTCCAGCTCGTTTTCCCAAAAACAACATTTAACACGCCATCTTCTACCCTAGCATTACCGGAGGATTTCGGAACAACATTGTCCGGATCTGCTTCCGTGTTCACGGCTTTCAGGTCGTCATGCTGCATCACGATATGTTCCTGCACCCGATAACCCGCATACTGCCTGAGATCCAGTGTTACCTCCATGTCCTCTTCCAGATCCTTGTTAACCGCAAATATCACCACTTCCTCCTTCTCACCGTTGTCTACAACCACACAGTCCAGATAAGGAGCTTCGCCGTGTTTCTTCGCCTCATAAACAGGAGATTTCACGATGGTATTTAAAACCGTACCCTGTCCCAGCGTGGCCGCATGCATATAAGGATAGAATATGGTCTGTCTCCACGCTCCGGTATCGGAAGTCATGATCGGCGCGATCACGTTAACAAGCTGCGCCAGACAGCCAATCTTTACGCGGTCCGCATGTCTGAGCATGGTGATCAACATGCTGCCCACCAGCAGCGCATCCTCGAAATTATAGACATCTTCCAACTGATGCGGCTTCTGGATCCATTTCTCCAGCTTCTTATCCGCCTCATTGGAATGATACCATACATTCCACTCATCCAGCGAGATATTGATATTCTTACTGCCGTGATGCTTCCCCTTCACATAATCGCAGATGGATGCCACGGTGGTGATAAACTGATCCAGATCTACGCTGCTTGCCAGGAAGCTGGCGGAATCATTGTCCGCATTGCCGTAATACTGGTGCATGGAAACATAGTCTACCGTATCATAGCACTCATCCAGCACCGTCGCCTCCCAATCACCGAAGGTAGGCATGTGAGAGCTGGAACTGCCACAGGCTACCAGTTCGATGGAAGGATCCAGTATCTTCATGGCCTTTCCGGTCTCATGAGCCAGTCTCGCGTACTCCACGGCCGTCTTATTACCAATCTGCCAGGGTCCGTCCATCTCATTCCCCAGACACCATGTCTTAATGTTATGCGGTGCCTCGTATCCGTGCTCTTTGCGCAGGTCACTCATCTGCGTGCCACCTTTGAAATTGCAGTATTCCAACAGTTCCTTCGATTCCTGAATTCCTCTGGTCCCCAGATTAACTGCCATCATGACTTCCGTGCCCGCTTTCTTCGCCCAGTCAGCAAACTCGTTAAGACCGAACTGATTCGTCTCTACAACCTGCCATGCGAGATCCACCTGGCTCGGACGCTTCTCTTTCGGTCCTACACCGTCTTCCCACCGGTAGCTGGAAACGAAATTACCGCCCGGATAACGCACGATGGGCACGTTACACTCTTTGACCAGCTCCAGCGTATCCTTACGGAATCCCTGTTCGTCCGCAAAAGGACTCTCCGGTTGATAAATGCCCTCATACACCGCTCTGCCCAAATGTTCAATAAAAGAGCCGTAGATTCTTTTATCAATACTGCTCACGATATATTCTTTGTCGATAATCACCTGTGCTTTCTTCATGACTTCCTCCATTCTGCAATAGAAATATTCTTCTTTCCGCAGGCTGCCGCTCTTATATCTCATTGATCGTACCTGTATAAGCTCTCAGGTTCTTATATGGCAGCTGCAAAATACACTGTCTCAATAACCTCATTCTATCAGACAGAAAGAAAAATACTATATCTTTTCTTCCGCTGTATTTGACTTTTTTTCCGATTTTGGATACCATAAAATATAAATGAACGCCAGAAAGGAATCCTTCCCATGTTCTGTCCCGGCTACTGCGACTACAACCGTTCCAATCCCGACCATGACATGATCAACCGTCCCTCCGGCAGCGGAGACTATCTGTTCCTCTACCTGATCACGCCCATGAAGATACAGTTTGGCTCCGATACCATCGTCACGAAAGAAAACGCCTTCCTGCTCTACACACCGGGAGAGGCGCAGATCTATCAGGCGGTCAGGCGCTTCAAGAACAGTTTTGTTCACTTTACATGTGACAGCGGAGATTTTCTGAAAGAATACGATCTGCCTGCCAACCGGGTCGTCTATCTGCCCGATCCGGAGGCCATGAACACGGCGCTTAAAAGCATCTATGTGGAAAGTGTACTGAAACAGGATTTTTATGCGGAGCAGATGGATATGCTGGTGCGCCAGCTGCTTATCCTTTTTTCCAGACAGCTGCACACCTGGTCGAACGGTTCCGGCATTCCTGCCGACCTCTATGAGCAGTTCCGCAAGGCACGGATCGAGATCCTGACCAATATCACCAAAGAATGGAATACCGAGAACATGGCCGCCCTGACCAATCTTGGCGTCAGCCAGTTCTACAGCTACTATCAGCTCTTTTTCAACCGCTCACCCAAATCGGAACTGCTGGAAGCCCGGCTGGAACGCGCCAAATATCTGCTCCGTATGGAGGCCATGCCCGTAGGCCAGGCCGCCGCCCAGTCCGGTTTCACGAATCTGTCGCACTTCACACGCTATTTCAGGAAAGAATGCGGCATGCCGCCCTCTCATTACGCACGAAACCCGGTCTGACATACCGCGCGGAATCTGCACGCTTCCCGCCGGAATCAAAGACCCCGCTGCAAGCAGCCACCTGGCTCGTTGCTCACGGGAAGAAAGAAAATATACAACAGTATTGACAAAGCCTTCGCCGCGAGAGTATTCTTAGATAACATTGCACAAAAGCACGGAGGTTTTTTCTATGAATACGAAAACAAAGGGCATGTTCTCGAACAGCAGATTTTATTCCCAGATCTTTCGGCTGGTGGTGCCGATCATCATCCAGAATCTGCTCAGTGCAGCAGTCAATTCTGCTGACGTAGTGATGCTCAACTATGTGGGGCAGTCCTCGATCTCGGCCGTGTCGCTTGCATCCAATTATGCAGGCGTTCTCTTTATGGTCTTCTATGGGCTGGGCACCGGAGCCACGATATTGAGCGCACAATACTGGGGCCGGAAGGATCTGCAGGCAATTCAGGTGATCGAAGGGATCGCGCTGCGCTTTTCCCTGCTGATCGCGCTGGCTTTCTCGGGCTGCGCCCTGTTGATACCGGATAAAATGATGCGTATCTTTACGACGGATGCGGAGCTGATCCAGATCGGCGCCGGCTATCTGCGGGTGATGTCCGTCACCTATCTTTGCTGGGCCATCGTGGAAGTTTATCTGTCCATCCTGCGCAGCATCGGACAGGTAACCATCTCCATGGTGCTGAATATCGTCGCCTTTTCACTGAACATCCTGCTGAATGCCGTCTTTATCTTCGGCCTGTTCGGAGCACCGAAGCTGGGAGCCACCGGCGTGGCCATCGCCACCGCCCTCTCCCGTATCGTGGAGCTGCTGGGCTGCTTCCTGGTATCCATGTTCAGCAAAGACCTTAAATTGAACCTGGCTTACCTGTTCATCCGCAACAAAGTGCTGCTGAAAGATTTCATCCACCTGTCGCTGCCGGCCCTGGCTAACGATATCTCCTGGAGCGTGGCCTTCTCCATGTATTCCGTGATTCTCGGGCATCTGGGCACGGACGCGGTGGCTGCCAACTCTCTTGTGGTGGTGGTCCGCAACTTCGGCACTGTGCTGTGCTTCGGCACCGCCAGCGCAGGCGGCATCCTGCTCGGCAACGTAATGGGGGAAAATGACATGGAGCGCACGAAAGAATACGCCTCCAAACTGATCCGGCTGACCATCCTCACCGGCGCCATCGGCGGTGTCATCATCCTCGCCATTACCCCCTTTGTGCTGCATTTCGCGGCCCTGACGGAGACGGCCATGCATTATCTGAAATACATGCTGCTCATCAACAGCTACTATGTCATGGGAGCGGCCGTGAACACGACGCTGATCGCCGGTGTATTCCGCGCCGGAGGAGATACACGCTTCGGACTGATCTGTGATACGATCGATATGTGGTGCTATGCGGTGCCTCTTGGCTTCATCGCCGCCTTCGTATTCAAACTGCCGGTGTTAGTCGTCTATTTCCTGCTCTGCACCGATGAATTCGTGAAATGGCCCTGGGTCATCAAACGCTACCGGAGCGGGAAATGGCTGCAGAACCTCACGCGAGACAATCTTTTTACCGAGGAGAACAGTGGAACCGGATCAGAATAGAAACCAGACGAACGGATAGAGTCGAACTATAGTAAACGACATAACAAATTTCTGTTTCCGTCTCTTGCAGGAGCCATATACGGTAGCTCCCGCAAGGACGAAAACGAAATTTCTAATGTCGTTAACTATAAGAAAGGACACCTGACATGCTATACTACGCAGCGCCGATGGAAGGCATCACTACCTATATCTACCGCCGGGCGCACGCACGTTTCTACGGCGGCATTGACAAATACTTTACGCCCTTTATCGCAGGCAAAAAGATGACCACCCGGGAAGTGAGGGACATTCTTCCGGAAAATAATGCCGGCGTCGCGCTCGTGCCGCAGATCCTCACCAACAAAGCAGATGATTTTCTGGAGATTGCGGACCGGCTTGCCTCTTACGGGTACGACACCGTCAATCTGAATCTGGGTTGTCCCTCCGGTACTGTCACCGCCAAGAAGCGGGGATCCGGATTTTTAGGCGAACCGGAATCTCTGGATGCCTTTCTTTATGAGATTTATGAAAAATGTCCCCTGCAGATTTCCATCAAAACAAGGCTCGGCATCTCGGACCTAAGAGAGTGGGAACGCCTGCTGGACATCTATGCCCGATACCCGGTGCAGGAACTGATTGTCCACACCCGTCTGCTGCAGGAATTCTACACGGGTGCACCGCATCCGGAGGCTTTTGCCATGGCTCTGTGCCGAATGCGTGATACGGCCGGCGAGTCTGCGCGCTCCGCCGGGACTGCGCTTTGTTATAACGGAGATATTCTGTCTGCGGAAAGTCTGTCAGATATCCAGGCCAGCGTCGCCGCCTGTATCCACGATCCCGGCCATCGTGATGAGAATAACAAAAATAACAGGACCGGCGAAGCAGCTCACACTGCCCTCGGCACTCCTGTTATGGATCGTATCATGATCGGCCGCGGCCTGTTGCGTAACCCTGCCCTGGCCAGGCAGCTGCAGACTGGATGCCTCCCGGACCCCGCTTCACAGACAGCTTCGCCAGACCCGTCCGGCACAGGACAGGCGGCTTCTGACTGTCACCACAGCCGTCAAGACGCAGAAACACTTCGCGCCTTTCATGACGTCATTCTGAACGATTACCGCGGGATCATGTCCGGCGATCTTCCCGTCTTATTTAAGATGAAAGATTTGTGGACCTATATGATCACGGCCTTTACGACTTCCGCTCCCGCACAGTCCCCGGATGAGCCTGAACGGCGGACGGTGGAGAAGCACCTGAAGAAAATCCGCAAAGCCGACCGGATTCCGGAATATCAGATTGCCGTGGACGGCCTTTTCAGGGAATGCTTCGTCCGTTGACAGATATGCGCAGGGGTGAAAAGCACTTTCACCCCTGCGCGTATCTGGTCAAAAACTGTTTCGTCCGCTCCTCCTGCGGATGGTCGATCACCTGTCTGGGATCGCCCTGCTCCACGATCACACCCTCATCCATGAAAATCAGCTGATCGGACACGTCTCTGGCAAAGGCCATCTCGTGCGTGACGATGATCATGGTCGTCTTCCGTTCTGCAAGGGAACGGATGACTTTCAGCACCTCTCCCGTCAGCTCCGGATCCAGCGCTGATGTCGGTTCGTCGAAGCACAGAATATCCGGCTGCAGCGCAAGCGCCCTGGCGATCGCCACCCGCTGCTGCTGCCCGCCGGACAGCTGATGGGGATAATGAGACATGCGCTCCGCCAGGCCCATCTGTCGAAGCAGCTCCACTCCATGCGCTTCTATCCGTTCATAGATCTCCTTTTTCTTCTGCTTGAAATCGGGTTGTTCTTTCGCCAACAGCTTCTCGGAAAGCGTAACATTTTCCAATGCCGTATACTGGGGAAACAGGTTGAAAGACTGAAACACCATCCCGAAATGCAGACGCTTGGTGCGCAGCTCCTTTTCCTGTTCCCGGCGCGGCATGGAGGCGTCAAAAAGCGTCTCGCCCTTCACGGTAATGGAACCCTTATCCGGCGTTTCCAGGAAATTCAGACACCGCAGAAGCGTCGTCTTCCCGGAACCCGAAGAACCAATGATTGCCAGCGCATTCCCTTCTTCCAGCGAAAAGCTGACATCGTCAAGCACCTTCGTATTATCAAACTGTTTCCCGATATTTCTCACTTCCAAAATCGCCATGATCTTTCACCCTTTCCTTTATTCCCAGGCAGCACACATTTCACCTGAACTTACTCGGTATGTTGCACCAAATTGCTCAGTAGGGAATTTATACAGCCTTCCTCTATTCTACCTGAAATAATCCAGCTTCCGTTCCATATAGTTAAACAGCAGCGTCAGCACGCCTACAAAGATCAGATAGAACACGCCCGTGTAGAACAGCGGCCAGGTCAGGCCGTTGCTCTTCATAAAGGAATATCCCGCAAAAGTCAGCTCATAGGCCGCGATCATCCGTGCCAGCGAAGTATCCTTGACCAGCGTGATGACCTCGTTGGACAGCGGCGGCACCACCCTTTTTACCATCTGTAAAAGCGTAATGCGGAAAAAGATCTGGCTTCTGGTCATGCCCAGCACTTCCCCGGCCTCTCGCTGACCTGCCGGAACCCCTTCGATCCCGCCCCGGAAGATCACAGAGAAATAGCAGGCATAGTTGATGCTGAATGCCACCACAGTAGCCGTGATACGGCCGCTCTCATTGCCGCTCCATATATTGTGCCCCAGCCAGAGTCCCGGCCCGTAGAAAATAATGATCAGCTGCAGCATCAGCGGTGTGCCGCGGATGATCCACACCAGCACCTGGATCAGATACCGCAGCGGCCTCCACCTGCTCATGGAACCGAACGCCAGCACCAGCCCAAAGGGCAGCGAGAACAACAATGTAAATAGAAAGATCTGAAACGTCGTCAACAGACCGTCCAGCAGAACCTGTGTCACATTCCAAAACATAAAAATTTCTCCTTTATTCCGCAGGCACTACAATAACCTGCGCATTGTTGCAGTAAGCGTTGGTGCATTCCATCGCCGACGTAGTCTCTGCGGTCAGCGTCATGCCATTCCATACCACATCAATATTTTTCGATTCCAGCTCCATGATCTTGTTGTCCCAGTCAATTACTACAAACTGCGCCTCTACTCCCAGCTTCTCCGCTGTCAGGCGGGCCATATCCGCATCAAATCCGACCCACTCTCCGGACTCGTCCTGATAATCCATCGGCTCAAACTCCGTGATCCCTACGATCAGGCTTCCTTTTTCCTGAATATAAGCCACATCGCTGTCTTCCGCGGAAGCCGTGAACTCCGCTTCGGCCTGCTCCACCAGCGCTTCCTGCACCCCATAGGCCGCTGCCGTCTCTTTCATGCTGCCATCGACGTAACTCTCTCCAAATACGGCATTGATATAAGAAGCCAGGTCAGAACCCTTACGGCATCCCACACCGTATTCCTCCGTCGTCAGCTCCGTTGTGTGCGTCAGTCCCGGATAGCTGGTGCCTTCCCCGATCATGGCGCCTGCCATCAACAGATCAATGATCGCCGCATCGGATGTGCCGGCCGCAACCTCCATCAGCGCATCGGCCTGGGAAGCTACCACATTCGTCTGCAGGCCGTTATCCTGCGCCGCCGCTTCCCCTGCGGAACCTGCCTCTACCGCATACACAAGGCCCGTATCTACAGAAGACTCAGCGCCGTCTGCCGCCGCTGTGCCATCTGTGCCGGCATCGTCTGTCTCTGCCGCCGCATCCGTACTTTCTGCCGCTCCCGTTTCCGCATCCTGCGCCGCGTCTTCTGCCTGTGCGCTCTCCGCCTCGTTCGCCTGTGTGTCTGCCGCTTTACCTGCCGCGTCGCCGCATCCTGTCAATACCGTACCCACTGCCATGGATACCGCCAGCATCAGTGCAAATTTCTTTTTCATAAGCTCTCCTCCTTTGGTCTGCGGTCTTTATTTCGTATACTTCGTGATACCGCAAATCCGAATTGTATTTTATCATGGTAGTGTACTAAAGTAAAGAGGAATTTTTATCTACTGATTAGAAATAGCAACAGAGAAGCCGAAGGCTGAACTGTTACCAGAAATAAGAGGATTCTCCCCTTATTGTGTTGAAAAAGAAAAATTTATGAAATATAATAACTATAAGTATTCGTATAACCCACGATCACATCAAGAAATTCAAGGCAGGTATCTCACAATGACAATGCAGAAAGAACAACCCCTCAAACAACCAAAGCACAGCCGTGAAAATGTCCGCATCACCCTGAACATTGCATGGCCGTCTATCGTGGAGTCCTTTTTCGTAGCCTTTGCCGGGCTGGTGGACTCGCTGATGGTAAGCTCCCTTGGCTCCTACGCGGTGGCCGCCGTGGGCCTCACAACACAGCCCAAGTTCGTGGGCTTATCAGTATTCTTTGCCGCCAATGTGGCGGTCTCGGCTCTGGTCGCCAGGCGGCGCGGGGAGGAAAAGCCCGCAGAAGCCAACCGCATCCTGAGCACGGCGATCGCCTTTATCCTGGTGGTGTCGGTCATCTTAAGCGTCCTGCTGGTGACATTTGCCAGCCCGATCATCCGCCTCTGCGGTTCCACGCCGGAGACCCACGACAGCGCGGTCGCCTATTTCCGCATCATCATGGGCGGTATGATCTTTAACTGTATTCAGATGGGCATCAATTCCGCACAGCGGGGCGCCGGCAATACGAAGATCACCATGCGCACCAACGTAACTTCCAATACCATCAACATTATCTTCAACTATCTGCTGATAGGCGGACACTTCGGCTTCCCTGCCCTGGGGATCCACGGTGCGGCGCTGGCGACGGTTCTCGGCACCGTTGTCGCCTCCGTCATGAGTGTTCTCTCGATCCTGAAACCCGACGGCTTTATCAGCATCCCTTATATCCTGAAAAACAAGATATGGCCTGCGGCCAGAACCTTACATAACCTGATCCATGTAGGCTACAGCGTTTTCTTCGAGCAGATCCTGATGAGGATCGGCTTTATGATGACGGCCATCATGGCGGCCAAACAGGGGACCGACGCCATGGCAGCCCATCAGGTGGGTATGAATATCATGGGCCTGTCCTTCTCCTTCGGAGACGGCCTGCAGTCTGCCGCGGTGGCGCTGATCGGACGCAGCCTTGGCGCCGGTGACGAGAAGATGGCCAAAGAATTCGGCAGCATCTGCCGGATGTTCGGCGGCTTCATCTCCGCCGTCCTGGCCGTACTCTACTTCTTCGGCGCCGAACCGCTGCTGGGTCTGTTTTTCGAGGAGGCGCATATCGTGGCCATCGGCGTCGGCATTATGCGTGTCATCATCTTCGTAGTCGTCTTTCAGATCAGCCAGGTGGTATACATGGGCTGCCTGCGCGGCGCGGGGGACACACTCTACACGGCGGCCGCCTCTACCATCAGCGTCACCTTTATCCGCACCCTGGCTTCCTGGCTGGGCGGCTATGTGTTCGGCCTTGGCATCGTCGGTATCTGGTTGGGCGTGCTTGCAGACCAGATCTCCCGTTTCCTCTTTGCATCCATACGGTTTAAGCAGGGAAAATGGACACAGATCAAGATCTGACCACACACAAATGTGCAGTGCTTTCGGAGAGCCACTGCGGCATCTGCCGGAGCTTCGTCCTAAGGATGAACCGTTACCGGAATTTTACACGTCACACATGCCCCATGCGTCACCGGGTCATTTTCCAAAAGCAGCTCTCCGTTATGCTGGCGCACAATGGTATCGACGATATACAGTCCCATACCATAGTGCGCCTTTGCGGTTGTGCGGCTCTCATCCTCCATATAGAACTGCTCCTTCCCCCGCTTAAGCGCCTGCCCGGAAAAACCCGGTCCCGTATCCGATACGGTAAAGATCAGACAGCTTCCGTCTTCCGCCGCCCGGAAAGAGACCGTTCCGCCCCGGGGCGTGTGTTCCACCGCATTGTCCACAAGGTTCAGCAGCGCTCTTACAAGAAGCCCCGGCTCCGCATACACCTCCCGCTCCCGCAGCTGACAGTCCCACGAAAGTTCTACCTGCCCGATACGGCAGAGTCGTTCTGCCTGTTTCCTGACTTCCCGAAGACACAAAGTAAGATCCGTATTCCGCCTGCAGACGGAAGTTCCGGGTACAGACCTGGTAAACCCGATCAGCATCTGCACATAATTCTGCATCTGCACGGCATTCTCCATCACGCAGTCCGCATACTCCTGCTGCTCGTCCGTCAGCGGCGTATCGGCAAGCAGATCGGCATTCCCCCGTATAAGGGTCAGCGGCGTTTTCAGATCATGCGCCAGCGCCGAGATCTGTTCCTGCTTCCACTGCTCCTGCTTCCACTGCTCTTCCAGCGACTGCCTGAGCGCGGCCCGCATATCCTCCATCGCCTGCAGGATCGCGTTGATCTCCCGGATTTTGCCCTTTTCCACCGCAAACTCCAGATCCTGCTTCTGGATCCTGTCAGCCGCCGCGATCAGCGGCGCCATCTTCCGCCGCATACTGCGGCCAAACCGGAGAGCCGTACCTATAATCAGCACCAACACCAGAAGGAAGAACACAAGCAGGATCAATACCTCCGGCGGCGGCAGGTATTTCCTGAGTACCGCGGACTTATACTGCGCCACGATCCGGAAACGCAGCACGCAGTATTCCCCCTCTCTCCGGATGATCTTATAGTATTGTCCGCCGATCTGTCTGCCCGGCTTCGAAAGATTCCCTTCCACCGCCTCCCACGCCTTACCGGCCGCCCGGCCCTGCAGATCTCCGTCCAGGATATGGCCTTCTTCGTCGAAGACCACATACCGGCACAGCTCCGGGATCAGCTCTTTGCTCACTGTATCCGCCTGCTCTATGAGCGGGGCTGCCAGCTTCACCTGCTCTTCCGCATAACGCGCCGGATAAATCCCCTCATTCGACCACATCACGACAAAGAGGGCCGCTGTCAGCAGCACGATCAGCAATACTCCGGCAAAAAGATACGCAAAGTATTTCAGGTAAAAAAGGCTCAGCGGGATTTCATGTCCCGCCCTCCGTGGCTCCCGTTGTTTTTTCCTGTTCTTTCGTTGATATCTCATCTTTTTATACATCCCATTTATACCCGATTCCCCATACAGTTTTGATCGGTGCATAGTCATACTTTTCCAGCTTGCCGCGGATATTTTTGATATGGGTCGCTATGGTCGCCTCGTCGCTCTCCCCGTCAAACCCAAACACCTTCTCATAAATCTGTTCCTTCGAAAAAACCTGCCCGTGATTGCGTGCCAGAAACTCGCAGATGGCATATTCCGCCCTGGTCAGCGGCATGACGCTTTCCTCCACCAACAGCTGCTTCGAGGAAAAATTAAAGCGGGCCTTTTCAAAGGAAATCCCTGTAAAATGCTCCCTTCTCTCCCGCCGCAGATGGGCCGCCACCCGGGCCCGCAGCTCCGCCGCCCCGAACGGTTTGCAGATATAGTCATCGGCCCCCTTTTCCAGCCCGCATACCAGACTGCTCTCCTCAGAGCGGGCCGTGAGAAACAGGATCGGACAGTCCACGCGGCATCGCAGTTTCTCACAAAGCGTAAACCCGTCCGTTCCCGGCATCATCACATCCAGCAGGATCAGATCGAATCCGCTAAGCTCCATCTGCTCCACGGCGCCCGAATCGGCATATACCGTCACCCTGTGTCCGTCTTTTTCCAATATTCTGCGTATCATTGTCAAGATAGCCTTATCGTCATCCACTGCCAGAATCTTTGCCATGGCCTCCTCCTTTTCTCCGCCCGGACCGGGGAATCTCTCCACTCATTCCTCTCCGCACACGCCGTCCCAGCGCTTCGCCCAGATTATAAACGCAAGAAATGACATTGATGTCACAATACTGCACAGCGCCGCAGTCCTGCCAGGATCTACCGCCGGCCCTGTCACTGTACTGTAGGCAAACATCACATAGCCTGCCACCCGGTTGGCCCACACTGCCGGTACATAGATCCAGACGCCGTCCCCCAGTCCCGTCATAAGCACTGCCGACAGCAGACTTTCGGCAATGCCCAGACCGATAGTCACACCCTTATTGAACCGCATCGCCAGAAACAGATGCAGGATATAGAGCAGAAGATTCCCGCCCAGCATAATCCCTGCCGCAATCCAGTAAAAGGAATACGACACCACCCGCTCCTCCATCCAGTAATAGTACCCGCTCCCGAACAATACCGATGTGAGGATAACCGAAAATCCGCCAGACAATACCAAAAGCAGCAGCTTGCTGAAAAAAACCGTTCCCCTGTGCGTTACGGCCAGCATCGACTGATACCTTCCGGCAGCCAGTTCCTGCTCTGCTATTATGGCACAAAACACGCCAATCAGGAAGGGGTATCCCATCCCCATGACCTGAAAAAATGCCTGCACCTTGCTGAAACTGTCCCACGGGGAAATTTTATAATAGAAGAGAAATGCGCCCGCCATTACAAAAGGAATCGCCAAATGCGCCGCAAAAAGCGCGGTATTTTTTATTTTCAGAAAATCTGCCCGCAGGCAGCGTAACACTGTCTTCATTTTTTACCTCCATTCCGAAGCGCTTTGCGCTGAGGACGCGAGCAGAATTTCAGATTCTGCTCTGCGATCAAGGAGTTTGTGACGCTTCGGCACAAACTCTTGGTTGAATAAATTGCTCATCAGAGAATTTATTCAACCTTCCCCTTTCTCTCCCTTCCATAAAATACGGCCCGCCGCTGCTGTAAGCACGGCAAACCAGAGCAGACTAAGCACGATCCCCGGAAGCACCACTCCCGGATCCCAGAGCGGACTGTCCGCCGGCACCGTCAGGCCATTTGGCAGAATCCCCAGTACCGGACACATCAACCGCACGGGAATTGCCGCCGGACACAGCCACCACAGTCCGGAACCGGCCAGCATCACCGTTGCCCCCAGCGTCAATACCATACAGGAAAAAAGGTTTACAAAAACGCCGAAGCGTGCACTGACCATCAGGAAAAAGGGAATCTCCCACAGTGAGCAGATGCTCAGCAATGCGGCCGCCGCAAGAGAGTTGACAGGCAAAATGCCGCTTCCCCAGACCATGTCTGCCACAAGTGTTCCAAAGGCAAGAAGCAGATTCGCCAGACAAAGCGACAGCGTACAGTACAGAATCTTGCCAAACAGACAGGCGGACGGTGCAAGCGGGGCAGAAAGCAGATTGCAGTAGTGCAGCTTCTTTTCCCGCTTGATCACCAGATAGCACAGAATCGCCAGCATCCCCGGCAGCAGCATGGTATACCACCAATTCCATGCACTCACGGCAAAAAAGATCCCGCGCGAAAAACTGAACACAAGGAACAGGGCCATCAGTGCGGACGCCGCCGGCAGAATCCGGACAAAAGTATGCTTCATTTTCAAATGCTCTGCGCGTACCAGCGCCGGCATGTTACTCTTATTCTCTCTCATCACACGGCCTCCTTTCCTCTGCACTCCTGCACCACTCTCATAAACAACGCTTCCAGATCCTCTTCGTGATCGATCTCGTCGCTGTACCCCAGCCTGCCCCCGGCCATGATCCCGATATGGTCCGCGATCAGCTCCACTTCATTCAGAATATGGCTGGACAATATGACGGTAATGCCCTGCTCCGGAAACGACCGGATCAGCTCACGCAGCTCCTGAATGCCCAGCGGATCCAGGCCGTTCGTCGGTTCGTCCAGGATCAGCAGCTTCGGACGGTTCAGCAGCGCCAGTGCAATGCCAAGGCGCTGCCGCATTCCCATGGAAAACTGCCCCGCTCTTTTTCTGCCCGTCCCGGTCAGGTCCACCGTCTGCAGCACCTCGTCGATGCGCGATTCCGGAAGACCCAGCATGATGGTCTTCACCCTGAGATTATCTCTGGCTGTCAGATTATCGTAAAGCGGCGGCGTCTCGATCAGCGCACCGATCTTCCTCAGATCCTCCCTGCTCCATGCATGCCCCTCGAAGCTGATACTGCCGGAAGACGGCTGCAGCATACCGGTGATCATCTTAAGCGTCGTAGATTTGCCCGCACCGTTCGGCCCCAGCAGCCCGTAGACAGAATTTTTTGTAACACCAAAAGAAACTTCGTCAACCACTGTCTGCTTTTTGAATGTTTTGGTCAACCTGTTGATTTCCAGAATTTGTTCCATTTGTTTGATTTCCTTTCCTGTTTTTCATGTGATCGGATTGGCCTCCCGGGGCGGTGCTCAGGCAGATTTTCAAGATCATGCTTCCGCATCCGGCCATATACCGGCTCGCCTATCCGCGATGACCATACAGGCTTCCATGGCTGTTCTTCTATAGATGCTGTTCCTTCATATATGCTGTTTTTCCATATATGCTGTTTTTCCATATATGCTGTTCTTCCATAGATTGAGTCGCTTTGCCTGATTGGTCGTTAAAAACAGGATACAGGGTAATTTTAAAGATTTGATAAAGATTTGCAGCTTTCTGATACAAATTTGCAGGCACAAAAAAGGGCCGGTATATCGACCGGCCCAATCCAAAAAAACGCTTAATCCAGGAATTCAACTTCTCCGCTGTCAATATGATAAAGAGCGCCGCACACCGTAAGGTCCCCTTTCTCCACCATATCCTTCAGGCTTTCTTTGATAACCTCTACGCTTCTGCGCACGTTGAGGCAGCTCGCCTTGGTCTCGTCCTTCTCGTCCCCGATCGCTCTGCGGATCTCGTCGGTTATGTATTTCACAAAACCGCTGGGATCATGGTGCACTGCCGCACCTACCGCGCCGCAGTTCGTATGACCGAGCACCACCACCAGTTTGGTGCCAAGATGGTCCGCCGCGTATTCCACGCTTCCCAGCTGATGATGATCCATCACGTTACCGGCCACGCGGATCGTAAACAGTTCTCCGATGCCTGCACAAAAAACAGCTTCCGGGATCACCCTTGAATCGGAACAGGTTATCACGGTTGCATAAGGACTCTGCCCGTTTTCACAAGTATGCTGTCTGATCGCGGGAGAAACATCCCCCGGATTTGTCTCAGCCTTCAGAAAACGCTGGTTTCCTTCCTTAAGTTTCTCCAGCGCTTCCGCGGCAGATAATTTTTGTTCCTGCATAATTCCATTTCCTCCATTTCCGGCGCTGTATCAGTCTGCGGCAAGCCCCGCAGCCCGCACAGATACCCCTTTTTTATAATTTCAGTATAAAGCACCCTGCCTTCGGATGCAATTACTTCTTATTTTGTTGCTGCCGTTTCCTTTCCGGTGACGTTACAGTTCCCGGCCTGACCGGCCCTGCGGCGGGGTGCCAGGCACCATAAACAGTAGCAGCCTTCCCACCTTACTGCTCTGTGAAATCAATCTCGTACCATGTCCCGTGATCCGCCAGGGAACCGTCGGTCAATTTGACCCGGAGAATGCACGTGTTGGGATCACTTTCATCCGTATGCCCGTTGTCATACCATTCCGCAAAAACAACACGCAGCTTATCGGCTATCTCCCTGTTCTCTTCCTTAAGGATATGTCCCATATTCTCCGCATTCCCATGCCCAACAAACCACTCGCCGCACACCGCAACTTCCGGATGCCTCGCGATCTGCTGCATTTTTTTGGACAATGCATAGGTAATAATATAGAAGGAACCGTCTTCATAAAAACTGTCCACAGTGCGCACATAGGGCCTGCCATCCTCAACCGTGGCAAGGGCAAGCAGCGTATCGCATCCGAAACGCTCCTCCATGATCTGTTGTGTCTTGGGTGTTAATTTTTCACTCATACCGCAGTTACCTCTTTTCTCTGATCTACATAACCGTATTTTTCTGTACTCCTGTATTTATTATAATCTTTTGTGATACGAAATCAATATCCGGATTTCCATTTACAGGATCATTGCCACTTGCTCCGTTACAGTTCACGGTAAAACCGGCCGCGAACTGTAACGCATCCAGCCCATTCCAAGCCGTCTCTGTCTGCGGTTTGTCAAAAATGCACAATACCACATCTCGTATTTACAGCCGTATCATTTCAGATTTGATACAAGATATTTCGTCTGCTTCTTTTCTGTGTACTGCGGATGCTGTTGTTTTTCTACATTCTTCCATCCATATTTGTATTGTTTTTCAACTAAATCCATGGTATAAACAAATATAGTCAAATAACACTTCTATTTGCAGTATCATTTACTTCCGCTCTACGCTTCAAAAAGCGGAACGATTCTAACCGAAAGAAAGGACACTTCTATGACACAGATCAATTCATGCACCCCATCTACCACCTTCACTGGCACAGACTGTATTTCACCGTCTCTTCCGGATGCCAATATGCCGGGATTTACTTTTCCTGCCTTCGGTCCGCTGCCGATCCCCATGACCAATGATTACCTGTTTCGGGCACTTCTACAGAAAAACAACAAAGTACTGAAAGGACTCGTCTGTTCTCTTCTTCACCTGGCTCCCGAGCAGCTGCATTCTGCGGAAATCACCAACCCCATCGAGCTGGGCGCTTCTGTCACCGACAAGACATTTATTCTGGATATCAAAGTCCTCCTCAACGATCAGACTGTTCTCAATCTGGAAATGCAGGTCATCAATCAACATAACTGGGTAGAGCGTTCCCTGAGTTATCTATGCAGGGATTTTGACAGCCTGCAGTCGGGCGAATCCTATCAGGCCATCCGACCAGTTCTGCAGATCGGTATTCTGAACTTCACACTTTTTCCAGAACAGCCGGAATTCTATGCCACCTATCAATTTTTAAATGTTAAAAATCATTCATTATATAGTGACAAACTACGTATTTCCGTGTTAAACTTAACACAGATAGAACTCGCAACGAAAGAGGACAAGTCCTGTCAGATCGATGCCTGGGCAAACCTCTTCAAAGCCACCGCCTGGGAGGAACTTACTATGCTGGCACAAAATAATGAATACATCAAGGAAGCAGCAGATACCATCTTCCGGCTCTGCCAGGACGAACGCGTCCGCGCGGAATGCCGGGCCCGTGAGGATCATTACCGCACACAGTTGGGCATTCAGCAGATGATGGACCGACAGGCCGCCGCATTAGAACAGCGCAATGCAGAGATCCAATCCAGAAATGCCGAGATTGAAGCGCAGGCTGCCGAAATCCAATCCCGCAATGCAGAAATCGAAGCGCAGGCTGCTGAAATCCAATCCCAGAATGCCGAAATTGACAAATTAAAAGCCTGGATAAAAGCACACGGGTACGATCCGACAGATATCTGATCCCCATCCCCCCTTCTGCTTTTATGCCAGACCAGTCAGACCGCAGAGCAATCTGCTGCCTGCCGAAAAAAATAAAACCGATGAGGCAGAACCTTATATCGCTCTGCCAAGCATCGGTTTTATTTCTCTTTTACTTGTTATAGTGAACGACATTAGAAATTTCGTTTACTATATTTCTTTTATTCACTTTTACAAATACAGCGGTATATACCACGAATGCGGCTTATTCTGCCGTAACTGCCTCCGTATACTGTACGCCCAGATCGGAGATCGTGCCGTCTGCCAGCTTCGCTTCGATGGCTTTGTTGATCATATCAAGCAATGCTGTGTTGCCCTTCTGTACGGCAACGGCATATTCCTCGGACTCGAATGCGGAAGCGTCTTCCACGATCTTCAGCCCTTCATTGTCGTCCACATATTTCTGTGCGGTCGCAGAGTCGATCACTACTACATCACATTTACCGTTAACCAGCTCCAGCACTGCCTCGGTACCCTTCTTGAACGCCTCATAGGAGTACCCCATATCGTTGACACAAATCTCACCGGTGTAACCCTGCACAACACAGATCTTCTTGTCGGCCATGTCTGCCGCTGCCGCGATATCGGAATCTTCCTTCACGATCATAACCTGTGTCGCCGTGTAATAAGGCACGGAGAAATCAACCGCTTCCTTACGTTCCTCTGTCACGGTCATCGCCGCGATTGCCGCATCGATCTGGCCATTCTGCAGTGCCACCAGCAGGGAATCAAACTCCATGTTCTCAATCGCAGCCGTCATCCCGTTATCCTCTGCGATCTGTTTCGCGATTGCCATATCAATACCGTCATACTGATCGATCACACCTGTTCCTGCCACGAATTCAAAGGGCGGAAACTCTGCATTGGTGCCAAAGGTGAGGACGCCTTCTGTCTTTGTCGTAACCGCTCCGGCTGCCTCTGCTCCAGCCTCGTCTTCACCGGCCGCTGTCTCTTCCTCTGCTGCATCTGCCGTATCCTCCGCTGCCGCTTCTGTATCTGCCGCTGCGTCTGTGTCCTCTGCCGCGTTTTCTTCAGATGCCTCCGCCTCTGTGCCTGCTGCCTCCGCGTTCGCCGCATCCGGTGCTGCGTCTTTTTCGCCTCCGCATGCTGTCAGTGTGGATACCGCCATCGCCATGGCCAGTATCAATGCTGCTGCCTTTGTCGCTTTCTTCATAATACTCTCCTCCTGTCAAAAACATTGTTATTACTCCGGACTGCTCTGCTGTTGCTTTCACAGTCCTCTATATCAAAACCCTGCCCTCTGTCTATCCATGGCATCTCACCTCCGGGCCTGCCGACACCGGAACAGATACTTAACAGATACTTCCGCAGCACAGGCTGCATTCCATACAGGATAGAACAGACAACCGGTCTGATATCACATGTCACGCCTTATCGTAAACGAAATTTCTAGTGTCGTTCACTATAGTATCAGCGCTTTCCGATAACCGTCGTCAACTCCACTGCTGTCCGCCGCGCTCTCTCAATGCAGTCATCTCGATGAGGCGGCCTTTGCTGCGGTATTTTGCCTGCAGACTATATTTACAGAACCTTACTTAAGAAAAGTTTCGTCCTGTCGTTTTTCGGATTGCTGAACACTTCCTGCGGTGTGCCACTCTCCATAACGACGCCCTGGTCGATAAAAAGCACTCTGGACGCCACCTCTCTTGCAAATCCCATCTCATGTGTGACGATCACCATGGTCATGCCGGATCTGGCCAGATCCTTCATAACATCCAGCACCTCTCCCACCATCTCCGGATCCAGGGCCGATGTCGGCTCGTCAAAAAGCATGATCTCCGGATTCATGGCCAGCGCCCTGGCGATCGCCACACGCTGTTTCTGCCCGCCCGAAAGCTGGGCCGGATAGGCGTCTGCCTTTTCCGCCAGATTGACGCGCTCCAAAAGTTCCTGTCCCCTTTTGACCGCCTCTGCTTTGGTCATCTTTTTCAACAGCACGGGGGCGAGTGTGATATTGTCCATGATCGTCAGATGGGGAAAAAGATTAAACTGCTGAAATACCATACCCATCTTCTGTCTGACCACGTTGATGTTGACCTTCGGCGTATTGATCAGCTCGTTATCCACATAGATCTCACCCTCCGTTACATCCTCCAGCAGATTCAGGCAGCGCAGAAAAGTACTCTTGCCCGATCCCGACGGACCGATGATGACTACCACCTCTCCCTGCGAAATATGTTCGTCTATCCCGTTTAAAACCGTCAGCCCGCCGAATTTTTTATGTAAGTTCTTCACCTTGATCATAAGATACGCTCCTTCTTGTGCTCCTGCTGTCAGCAAACATGTATCATTCACTGCCAGTTTGACCGCTTCCGCTATCCGCTGTTCCACCATGCTGCCAGCAAATATGTATCGTTCACTGAGACTGAGCACCGCTCAACTTCTGCATGCCTGCGCCTGCTCTTTTTATCCGGCATAATACCGGCACGGACGGCCTACCTGGCATCCGATTTCCGCAGATGATTCTCCACCTGGCGCAGCGTCAGCGTCAGGATCTTGATCAGCACGTAGTAGATCACTGCCGTTCCGAACAGCGGCATACCCGGTTCATAAGTTGCACTCTTGATAAAGTCGCCTGCCTTCTGGATATCCATCAGGCCCACATAACCGACGATGGCCGTCTCCTTGATCAGCACGATAAACTCATTGCAAAGCGCCGGGAAAATATTCTTTACCGCCTGCGGGATCACGATCCTGGTCATCGTCTGGAACGCGTTGAGTCCCAGCGATCTTCCGGCCTCCGTCTGCCCGTGATCCACGGAAAGGATACCGCCTCTTATGATCTCCGACACATAAGCGCCTGAATTGACACCGAAGGCAATCGCCGCAATGATCCATTTATTCAGATTGACTGACGCAAAAAAAACAAAATAGATCACCATCAACTGGGTGACGGAAGGCGTACCGCGTATCACATCCGTATAGATGCTGCCGATCGCCTTGAACAGTTTATTCCTGGAAAGATTGCTCACTGCCACCAGAATACCGATCAGAATACCGATCAGCACCGCCAGCAGCGAGACCTTGATCGTGACGCCGACACCACTGACTAACAGCCTGTAGCGGTCATCCTTGATAAAACATTTATAAAACAAGTCGCCAAAATCAGCAAACCATACGGAAATCCCTGTCATCTGTCGCTCATCCTTCCCGTTACGCCTCCATGCGGCATAAACATTACACTTATTCTATAGTAAACCCTCATCCTGCTCAGCCTGCTGCTTTAGCGGGTCGCATGGCCAACGGCATAACAAATTTCTGTCTCTAATGTCGTTAACGATAGCTTTCCCAAACAACTCAACCCGCATTATAACACAAACAATGCGGGTTGAAAAGCATAAATATAAGTTATTCTATGAATAAAACAGCTGAAAGCACAGATGCAGGACTGCCGCTTTATAAACCTGTCTTTCTCAGAAATGCACCTCTGTGCCAAACAGCGCGCCTTCCGCGATCTTCTTATCGTCCCCTTTCAGTTCATCCATAAACTGCATATAATCGCATACATATACATACACCGTATCCGTATTCCTGCCATAAGTGGAAAAGACCTCCCCATTCGATCCCTGATTGTTTAACCGTTTGCCGTCCGCATCCAGGATCGTAACGATATAGTCATAACGCTCTACACCTTCCGGCAGGATAATCTGTGCACTGATCTCAAAAGCCGTCTTCTCCACAGAAGCAATTCCGATGCCGTCCTCATTGGTCTTGTTGACTTCGACTGTCTGCATATCCTTCAGGTTCTTGCTGACTTCAATCTCGAAATTCCAAGTGCCTTCATAGTGTTTCCACAACGGCTCCGGCAGGTTCACCATCTCACCCGTTTCCGGATCGCGGTACTGTCTTTCCTCATACTCCAACAGTTCGCCGTAAATATCGGATATCTCCAGGTAGTAGGTAAACTGCTCCGGCAATGCCTGCTTTTTCGACGGATCACTGTACAGCAGATCCTCTTCCAGAGAAACCATGATGATACCTGTAAAAGTCCTGCTGTCCGCAAAATTTCCTTCTATATAAGTGGGCGTTGAAAATCCGTTGGCGGCAGCATCGCTCCTCTCTTCTTTTCCCATACCCGGCAGATTATAATAGCTTTCTGTTTTCAGATTCAGAATGTCATAATCCAGGATATATCCCTCCATATTCTTTGTCTTGATAAAATCCGCCGGAAAATCCTCTTCATTTTCAATGCACAACCCCAAATACAATGCCTGACTGGTACAGTTCGCTTCGGAAATCGTGACTGTCAGCCCATTGGAAGTCTGTACATAGGTACTGTCCGCCATTTTCCCGGAAAGTCCGTCAGCGCTTCCACCTGACACATCTGTCATTTCTCCATCCTGTGCCCCTTCGCCTGCTCCCGATATATCTTCCTCCACAAAGACTTCCGCATTATCGCTGAAATCTCCTTTATAGCTGAGCTTATCCTGCACCATCGTGAAAACCCGGCCGATGAAAGGCAGCCTGGCTGCCAGGGAAGGTTCTGATACCAGCAGGACGCCCGCACAGACCACTGCCAGCGTTGCCGCCGCGGTCGTACCATAACGCAGCATACGTTTGTTTTTGTTGAGCCGTTTCTGTTCCCTGATCCCTTCCTGTATACCGGCCTTTACAACACTGCCCAGCTCTCTCGGAATCGGGATTGCGTCAAATCTCTCATTTTGCATAGCGTCTTTCCTCCTTATATTCTGCTTTATCAGCTTCCAGCCACCTGCGCATCTGCTTCTTGGCCCGGTACAGATATACCTTCACACTGCCTTCCGGAATGTCCATGATCTGCGCGATCTCCTTGATTTTCAATTCCTGGAAATAGAAAAGTATGACCACGGTCTTATACTGCTCCTTCAGGGAGTCAATGGCATCGTAGAGATCCACCTTCTCCTCGATCAGATAATTCTCCACACCTTTTTCCCGGTATTCATCCAAAGATACTGTCTGCATGCGCTTCTGATCCTGCCAGATGCAGTTTAACAGAATCCGCGTGATCCATGTCTTAAAATATTTCGGTTCCTTTAACTTTTCAATCCCCAGAAGTCCTCTCGTCACACATTCCTGCACCGCATCCAGTGAGTCCGCCTCGTTCTTTACATATAAAAAGGCTGTCTTATATAAGTAAACCTGATACTGCGCAATCAACTCACCGTAAGCGGCTTTGCTGCCCTTGATGGCTTTTCTTACAAGCCTGGTCGTATCCTCTTTCACTTTCATCCTTTCCTTTCGTATGATCTGCCGGTATGCGCGCCTGATTGATCGCCGTCCCAAAAGCGGCCGTGGACGGTAATTTATTTTCTTACCGGTTTTGTTTTACATAGATTAGACTGCCTGCTGGAAAAAAAGGTTACAGCCCGCAAAGTATTATTTTTAAAAACTGCTGTCACAATACTTGCATCATTGTTGCATCATTTATCCGGGCGGCCTTGTCATTTCGGCGCTGCCGTGTCATACTGAATCATGTCCGTGCCAAGTCAGATTTTTGCAACAGCCTTGCTGCCTGTTGCACAGACTGTCCGGCCTGACTGCCTTCAGTTAACAAAAGCATGCACTGAATATAAATAACACTGATAAATGCAGGGAGGTTCCTTAATGAAAACGAAAAAGAAAATCGAAACACTGCCGCTAAAAACACTTTGTCCACTGCTGTTGTGCGCGGTGCTGACCGGCAGTCTATGTGCCTGCGGCGCTGCGGCCGCTCCTTCGGATCCATCCACCGATTCCGGCACAACACAAAATGACCCCGCCGGGGAAGCAGACACACAATCAGAACAAAGTACCGCTACAGATGCAGATACCATATCCGGCAAAAAGGACGGATCGGAAGCTAAGGATAACGGCCCCGGCACAGATACCCTGACGGAAGATTCCCCGGTGGTCGATCCGGAAACCGACACGACCGTAAGCACTTTTCCCTCTCATATCCAGATTGAGATGCAAAGTGAAAAGGAGGATCTGACTGCTGACGACGGCACCATCTACTACACCACAAGTTATGTCTATCCTGTTATTTCCATAGAAGGAAACGCGGATGCCGCCGAAAAGGTCAACGCGGATGTCCGCTCCAGAATCGATTCTTTTCTGGCCAACACGGAAGTCGAAGAATGGGCCAAAGAAGGCTATGAATATCATATTTCCGAGGAATCTGAGTATCCGTTCCTGAGCTATTGCAGTGATTTGACTTTTGACGTGCAAAGATCTGACAATAGTGTCATTTCTTTTACAATGACCAATTACTCATTTTCCGGTGGAGCACATGGCAACTACCTCACACAAGGCGTCAATTACGATGCCAAAACCGGCAAACTGCTCACCTTTGCGGACTTGAGCGGCGACGCCGATGCTTTCCATGAGGATACGCTGGCCTATAACCAGGACCTGGCCCGGACAGAAGTCTATCAGATGCGGATGTTTTCCGAGGATATGCTTTCAGACGGTTCTCTGGAATCCGTGCTGTACGCCGACGATGCATGGTACCTGTCCACTTCCGGCCTCACCTTTATCAGTAATCCCTACGCACTGGGTCCTTACGCCGCCGGGACAATCGAGTTTGTCATTCCCTACGCCGACCTGGCCGATATGGGGTTTGCCGCAGGCTACGCCTATACCGACCGGACAGTCAGGAAACTTCTGAACGACGCCGACGCGGCTTTTGACTTAAACGGTGACGGCACAGAAGACACCATCCTCTTTTCTCCGGAAACAGTCGTCAATGAGGACGAATCTTACAGTACAATATCGCACCTGATCATCAACGACGTCGATTTCTCCGGCCGGGATGACGATGCCGCAGGGCAGCAGCTTAACGAGAAGATCTGGAGTGAGCTTGCGCTGTTCGACCTGAATGTGGAAGACGACTATACAGAACTCGTCCTGCTCTCCGGCGAAAACATTGGCGATAACTACGTCTACACCAGCCGTTTCTTCCGCTATACGAAAGACGGCCGGCTTCTCTATCTGGGAAAAGTGACCGGTAATGTTTTAGACCCGTCAGTGACCTTTTCCGCGTTGGAATGAGATCTCATCTTCCCGAAAGGACAGGAAAAAGAGCTCCAGTGATATCCGCCAGCTCTTTTTCCTCCGAAATAAAGAGTCTAGCCGAAGCCTCCACCGCAATCTCACTCACCCGGTTCTCCCGCAGGAAACCGATCTCCCGCTCACTAAGCTGCCCCAGCTTACAGGCATTGACCGCCTCATTGACACCATTGAAATAGTGCATCAAATCTTCAAACTGCCTGAGCCTGTCGATCACACTCTCGCCGTATGCCTGCCGCTCCAGCTCACAGACTGCGATCACCTGCATGGCCAGCTTCAATTCCCCGGTGATATCCGAGGCTTCCATCAGCACATCCGGCCTTTTCTCCAAAACACCCAGGAAATATGCCTTCGCGCCCGCCAGATCCCCCTCCCGGAAAAATTCTGACAGCCGTTCTTTCATCTGCTTCGTCTCGTACTTCTCCGTGGTCATGCCCACCTTGCATTCACAGACTTTCAGTCCCTTCACTTCCACCCAGACATACAGCAAAAATTCCGAGATAAAGCCGAAGACCCGCTTGTGGTAATCGTCGTACTGTGTAGCATCGATCTTCTTCTCCACTTCCGCAAAGATGGAGAAAAGCCATACCGCATACTCGTCATACAGGGCTTTGGACGTCACCATCATGTTGCCGAAGTAGGTGCCGCTTCCATGCACCAGTCGTTCAAAGGCATCATAGTAGGCCGGATACATCTGCCGGATCACCTCGCCCGTAGTGACCAGATCGAAGATATTATAATCGCTGGCATAGCCGTCAAAATAGGAGTAATTCAGCTTCAGCCTTTTGGAAGTGATGATATCATAGTCCTGCAGGATGGACAGATAATCCTTTTCATTCAGGATCCGCCCCTCCTCCGTGCAGAAATAGCGCCTGTAATGACAGATGCCCACATAATCTGTAGTGCGCACGTTCTTCCACACCCAGTAGACCCCCGTCAATTCCCCGTAATAGCAGTTTTTCGCCGATATATTATCGCCTGTGTCGTCGCCTGCATAGCCGTAGTCCCCGCTGCAGGCACGGCCTACGTGCAACGGCACATAAATGGCGTCTTCCGGCTCCCTGAATTTCTTATGTGTCATCGTGAAGATCGTTACTGTCATATCTCTTTACCCCTTTTCTGGAATTATGCTCTCATCTGTAGTAACTATTCAGCCTATGGCTTCCTGGTTACGGAATACGGCCTGTTCCAAGTTTGCCCTCGGCAAAGAGTCCGGATTCTTCTCAACCTTTATACGTTCTCACGGCCTTTACAGTAAACTTACATCATGCTCAACCTGCCGCCTGGCGGGCCGCATGGCCATCCATGCTGTGAAAGTCGAAGACTTTCACAGCAAATGCAAAGACCTGGGCTGAACTGTTGCCATCCGTACTGCTTTCTGCCTTTTCTCCTCATTATAAACGACCATTTCCAAAAATGAAACCGCTTCTTTTTTACAAAATATGTTGACATTTAAATTTATTATGATATCATAATGATATCAGATAAATTTCAAATCATAGCAACAAAGACAAAAGATTCCTGTCCGTCCCCAACGCTGCTTCTCAGCCGGCGTTTGCAAAGGGTACGGCATGGACACAAGAATGGAGGATTCCTATGCAGGAAAAAAATGTAGAAGAAAAAATCATGCAAACCAAAAAGAACGGACTCCCCGTGCTGCTTGGCCTCCTGCTGATGTACGCAGTGGCTATCCTTGGCACCGTGATCAGCGGTGTCACACTCGATCATCTGGGCGGTTCTTCTTCCCACCTGCCGCTCAAGATCTTTTTTACGCTGACCATGGTTCTTTGTATGCTGGTCATCGCCCTCGGCTGGATCCTTTTCTGCGGGCTCAAGGTATTAAGACCGCAGGAAGCGCTGGTGCTGACGCTGTTCGGCAACTATATCGGAACGCTCAAAGATGACGGCTTTTACTTTGTCAATCCTTTCTGTTCCAGCGTCAATCCCGCTTCCCATACCAAGCTCAGCCAAAGCGGGGATGTCAACAATGTAAATGGCGCCGGAGCAGCGGCAGCCACTACACAGGAAGCACCGAGCAGGAAGATCTCCCTAAAGATCATGACCCTGAACAACAGCCGCCAGAAGATCAACGACTGTCTGGGCAACCCGGTGGAGATCGGCATCGCCGTGACATGGCGCATCGTCAACACCGCCAAAGCCGTATTTAACGTGGATAACTACAAGGAATTCCTTTCCCTGCAGTGCGACAGCGCCCTGCGCAATATCGTCCGCATTTATCCGTACGACGTGGCGCAGGGTGTGGACACTACCGGAGACGGCGTCGCAGACGAAGGCAGCCTGCGCGGTTCCAGTGAGATCGTAGCCGCCAGGATCCGCGATGAGATCCAGAACAGGGTACAGGAAGCAGGCATCGAGATCATAGAAGCGAGGATCACCTATCTCGCCTACGCGCCCGAGATTGCCGCGGTCATGCTGCAGAGACAACAGGCATCCGCCATCATCGACGCAAGGAAGATGATCGTAGACGGTGCGGTTGGCATGGTGGAAATGGCGCTTGAGAGACTGAACGAACATCACACCGTAGAATTGGATGAAGAACGCAAAGCAGCCATGGTCTCCAACCTGCTGGTGGTACTGTGCGGCAACCATGATGCGCAGCCGGTAGTCAATTCCGGCAGTCTATATTAATGAAAAGCGGAGGTCAATATGGGTGATACAGGTAAGAAACAAGTACCCCTCAGATTATCTGCCAAGCTGTATAATGCCATCGCCGCATGGGCAGAAGACGATTTCCGGTCTGTCAACGGGCAGATCGAATACCTTCTCACGGAATGTGTAAGACAGCGCAAGAAGAACGGAAAGTATGTTTCCGACGAGATCGACGTGCCGCCGGAACTGGATCTGTGATCAGCCGCTGCCACAAAATTTCATAGAACAGAAGCGCGCCAAAAACGCCGTGCCGGAAGAGTTTCTTATCCGATACGGCGTTTCTTTTTAATTTGTATTTCAATTATTTTTCTTTGTATTCACAGACACTCAGAAAAGCGACAGCTGCTCATACCCTTTGTTTTCCGGAAACTCATGCAGATATTCGAACAGCTGTCCCCAGTCGCTCACGATACCGTGCTCTACGCAAAACGCATGAAAATACTGCATCAGCTCTTTTGCCCTGTCGCTGGGGATCTCGTAGGCATACCCGTATCTGCAGTGATACTTCTCACGCATTCCCGGAAAATGCTTATCCAGAGCGGCATAATAATACTCCCGGTCCCCCTGTCTGAGCGTCATTCCCATGCCAAAGCAGATGATCCCGTACACACCGGCCTGCGCACAGTACTCCAAAATTCCCTGAATATTTTCCATTGTATCATTGATATAAGGAAGGATCGGCGACAGCCAGACCACCGTAGGAATGCCGTTCTCCTGCATCGTCTTCAGCACTTCAAAACGCCTTCTCGTCGTACATACATTTGGTTCCACAATACGGCACATCTCCTCATCGTAAGTGGTCAGCGTCATCTGCACCACACATTTTGCCTTGCGGTTGATACTGCAAAGCAGATCCAGATCCCGCAGGATTCTGTCCGATTTCGTCTGAATGGCGACCCCGAATCCATAAGCATCGATCAACTCCAGACATCTGCGTGTCAACCGCAGCTGTTCTTCACAGTGCATATAGGAATCGCACATGGCCCCCGGTGCCGATCATGCATTTCTTCCTCTTGGAGCGGAGCGCCTGCTCTAACAGCTCCGGCGCATTCTGCTTCACCTCGATATCCTCGAAAACATGGGTAAACTGATAGCAGGCACTGCGGCTGTCACAGTAGATACAGCCATGGGTACAGCCCCGATACAGGTTCATACCGTTATGAGAAGACAGAATCCCCTTGACCTCCACAAAATGCATCCCCATGTCCTCCACTTCCACGCAGTGCATCCATAAAAAACGAACCTCGCCCATGACCTGTTTGCCGGATCTTCTTCACCGCCGTAAAAGGCCATAGACCCGGCCGGCTACTCAAGTTCCTGTTTTCCTTTCCACAGGCGGTTGACGATGGCTTCCGCACCATAACTGATCAAAATTCCACTGATCACCCCGAACAATACATCGCTGGGATAATGTACCCCCACATACAGTCTGGACAACGCGATCAGGATCGCCAGGATCAGAGCCGGAACACCATACCGCCCCGGCAGCCTGCGAAACATCACGCAGGCAACGGCAAAAGAACACCCAGCGTGCCCTGACGGAAAGGAATAATCTACCGGCTTTCTTACAATGTAAGTCAGTCCCTCTATCACCTCATAGGGCCTGGTTCTCGCCACCAGATTCTTAAGTATCATATTATTCACCAGCAGCGTTCCGAGAAGCGCCGCCAAAGCCATGCAGCCTGCCTTCCTCGTCTTCGGTATACACAACAGCAGGATCGTCAGCGCAATCCATACGGCCCCGCCGTTCCCCAGCGTGGTGATCAGCCTTAGAATCGGCGTCATCACCGGATTTCGCACATTCTCCTGCAGGAATAATAAGATATTGCCATCTAAATCTAATAAAAAATTCAACATAAGCCTTCCCCTGCCTGTTCCACATTTCCCTGCATATCTGCTGCCTTCTGCAATACATGCCTTCTTTGTATTCCACTTTATTCTATTTTAACATATCCTCTTTACAAATCCTATCTGAAATCTATTCTATGTTTCTTCTAAAGACCGTTGCGTTTGGAACCGAGCGGAAGCGTGCGCACCGACTACCCTTTTACCAGCGAGAACACCTGCCGCGCCTTCATCGCCACCACAAGTGACGCCACTCCCGCCGCCAGTACCACCACGGCTTCCCGTCCCGCGCACAGTTCAAACAGGAAACCGTACATCGCATTGCCAAGCGGCTGTGCGCACATGGACAGCATCATGCACACCGAGATCACCTTGCCCACCAGATGCTGCGGCGTCTCCATCTGCACGAAGGCCATGATCTGTACACTGAAAATCGTAGCCACCACCATGATCACAAAACAACAGCCCGCCAGGATCAGGTACGCCGCCATTGCAGACTCCGTCAGAAGAAGCGAAAACCCCACCGGAAACAGACACATGGCAGCGATCAGAAGCAGATTCCCCACCTTACTGACCTGCAGTTTCTTCGCCAGGATACCGGCGCCAATGCCGCCCACAATACCGCCGGCCGCCAGTGCGCCCTGCGCATAGCCGTACAGCCTGTTGGCCAGCGATGCCGAGAAGGGCAGTACCTCCGTCACCAGATAAGGCAATCCTATATTGATCAGCGCAGAGAAAAAGAAATTTACACAGCATACCATCACAAGTCCCTTGCCGATCACCGGCTTTTCCCTGCGGATAAAGTGAAAACTCTCCCGAAGATCCTGCCGCATGATCTTCCAGATACTGCCCGCCGTCTCCTGTTTTTTAAAAGGGATTCTGATAAAAATTTCCATCACCGCGGACAGCACGAAGCAGACAAGTCCCACCTCCAGAATCGGCAGAAGACCGTAAAGGCTGTACAAAACACCGCCCAGCACCGGCCCCAGCAGCGACGCAAAGGAGCTGACCACATTGATGACCGCATTGGCCCTCATAAACTCTTCCTGCTGCACAAGCGCCGGTATGCTCGCCTGCACCGCCGGCTGATAAGCGCCCGCTATGCCATATAACAGCATCAGTGTCAAGGCCAGCAGGAACACCAGGTTTACTTTGCCCTGCAGCACCATGAAAGCAAGAATCAGCCCCGCCGTGGTAAAATCAAGCGCCACCATGATATTCCTCTTGTTCACCCGGTCGGCGATCATCCCGCCCACCGGCGACAGAATGATCATCGGTATAAAGGCACACGCCATCACCGTACCGTACAACGCCGACGAACCCGTCTGATTTAATAAGTACAGAGGCAGCGCGAACCGGACGACCGCATTGCCAAACAGGGAGATGATCTGCCCGATCACCACCAGTGTGAAATCCTTCGTAAATAATCTGTTCTCCATTTTTTCATGTTCCATAAAGTTTTTTTCCATAAAATTTTTCATGACCCTTTCTTCTTTTTTTATTCGGCCGCCCGGTGACTCTGCCGGAGACCTGTGCCGGCCGCTTTGTATCATCATAATAAGGCCGGCCCGGTTGCGCGACCAACTCTGGATGTCAAGGCCGCTACTATTGGTTGCGGGCCGCATTTTAAGCATATTCTTCCACTCTTAAGAAACCATTAATTATGTCAAAAGTCTATTGATTTTTTCCCTGCAAGGTGTTATATATAATTGCGTATACTTGTGCTTTTTGGGCCTGTTCATGGCACTGTGCACCGGCAGCAGATCCTGCCGCCAGTGCATGATCTACATGATACAGTACGGAATAGACGGTATAGAGACGGTAACGAACCCCCATCCATTCTATACAATATAGAATAGACAGTAAATGCGGGTGTTTCGGAATGGAGAGGCAATGTTCAAGCAAAAGAAACCTGTCGAACAGGGATTACAGATCATCATCGTCGGCTGCGGCAAAGTCGGACAGACCCTGATCGCCCAGCTGATTAAGGAAGGCCACAATATCACCCTGATCGACAAGAACCAACAAAAAATACAGGAACTGACCAACCTCTATGACGTGATGGGCGTTGTCGGCAACGGCGCCAGCTTCAGCGTCCAGAAAGAGGCAGACATAGACCATACCGATCTGATCATCGCGGTCACCGATTCGGATGAATTGAATCTTCTGTGCTGTACCGTGGCGAAGCGTGTCGGCAACTGTTCCGCCATCGCCAGAGTCCGCACGCCGGACTACAGCATGGAAGCCAATTACTTAAGAGAACGTCTTGGCCTTGCCATGATCATCAATCCGGAGCTGGAAGCTTCCCGCGAGATGGCGCGTATCCTCTATCTCCCTACCGCGCTGGAAGTGGACACCTTCGCCCACGGCCAGGCGGAAATGATCAAATTCAAAGTACCGGAAGACAACCTGTTGGACGGCATGATGGTGGCTGATCTGGGCAAGACCGTGGGCAAAAATATCGCCGACAACGTGCTGATCTGCGCCGTGGAACGGGACAGCGAGATCTACATTCCTTCCGGTAATTTCCGTATCCTGCGGGGCGACTGCATCTCCTTCGTCTCCACCAGACGGGATGCCAAATCCTTCCTCGAAAAAATCGGTTTTAAGACTCATGCGGTCAAAAATACCATGATCATCGGCGGCGGTAAATCTTCCTATTATCTTGCCTCCCAGCTGCTCCACATGGGCATCTCGGTCAAGATCATCGACAGCAATCCCAAACGCTGTGAAGAGCTGAGTATCCTGCTGCCCAAGGCCGTTATCATCAACGGCGACGGCACCAGCGAAGAGCTGCTTCGGGAGGAAGGGATCGAATACGTGGAGTCCTTCGTTCCCCTGACCGGCATCGACGAGGAGAATATCCTTCTGACACTCCATGCCAGACACGTCTCCCATGCCAAAGTCATTACCAAGATCAACCGCACCAACTACAAAGGGGTTCTCGGCGGCCTGAACATGGACAGCGTCATCTATCCGCGTTATATCGCTTCGGAGGCGATCGTGGCTTATGTCCGTGCGAAGAAGGCTTCCATGAACAGCAGCAATATCGAAACTCTCTACCATATGTTTGATTTCCGCGTGGAAGCCATTGAATTCCGTGTAAAAAGCGAATCGCCCGTGACAGACATTCCGCTGGCACAGCTTTCCCTGAAAAAGGGCCTGCTGATTTCTTTCATCAACCGCCGGGGCACGATCATCATCCCCAGCGGCCAGGATTCCATTCAGGTCGGCGACACGGTCATGATCGTGACCACACATACGGGCTTTAAAGTGCTGCAGGATATTTTAAATGACTGATCCATAAGCCTGCCTGTATCCTGTTTCGCCCACGCCCGCGACAGCGGGAAATCAATACGAATCTGAGAATTACACGAGGATAACCATGAACAGTTCGATCATTCGCTATATATTAGGATGTATTCTAAAGACAGAGGCGGCTCTTATGCTGCTGCCCTGTCTTGTTGCAGTTTTTTATCAGGAAAAAGAAGGACTCTGGTATCTGCCGGCAGCTGCCGGCAGTCTGGTTCTGGGTGTGTTGATGAGCCTGCGGAAACCGAAAAACAGCGTCTTTTATCTGAAAGAGGGCTGTATCGCCACCGCTTTAAGCTGGATCTTTCTGTGCGTCTTCGGCGCTATTCCTTTTTACCTGACAGGCGAGATCCCGTCTTTTACGGATGCGCTCTTTGAGACGGTGTCCGGCTTCACTACCACCGGCGCCAGCATCTTAAGCGACGTGGAAGCGCTCTCCCGCTGCTCCCTGTTCTGGCGCAGCTTTACCCACTGGATCGGCGGCATGGGCGTTCTGGTGTTCCTGCTTGCGATCATTCCCATGAGCGGCGGCTCCAACATCAACCTGATGCGTGCGGAAAGCCCGGGTCCCTCAGTGGGCAAGCTGGTTCCGAAGATGAAGGACACCGTGAGGATCCTCTATCTGATCTATTCCGGCCTGACCGCAGCGGAGGTCGTTCTTCTGCTGCTCGGCGGCATGCCCTTTTTTGATGCGCTGTGTACCAGTCTCGGTACGGCCGGAACCGGCGGCTTCGGCATCAAGAATGACAGTATTGCCGGCTATTCCCCCTATCTGCAGTGGGTCACGACTATATTTATGATATTATTCGGCATCAACTTTAATGCCTACTGCCTGCTTTTGTTCCGCAAGATAAAAGACTTTCTCCGCATGGAGGAAGTGCGGTGCTACCTGCTCATTATTTTCGCTTCCGTTGCGTTTATTGCCGTTAATATATTAAAGACCTGTACGGGCATTTTCGATGCCGTGACCAAAGCGGCTTTTCAGGTGGCATCCATCATCACCACCACCGGCTTCTCCACCACCGATTTTCAGCAGTGGCCGGAGAGCAGCAAGGCGGTCCTGGTGCTTTTGATGTTTGTCGGCGCCTGCGCGGGCAGTACCGGCGGCGGCATCAAGGTATCCCGTTTTGTAGTATTGTTCAAGACGGTGCGGAAGGAATTCTTTTCCTACATCCACCCGAAGAGCATCAAGAAGATCAAGATGGACGGCAAGCCCATCGACCACGACGTGGTTCGTTCCATCAATGTCTATATGATCACTTTTATGGTTCTTTTTGTAATTTCCGTATTTCTGATCTCCTTCGAGAATACGGATCTGGTGACCTCTTTTACCGCTGTGGCGGCCACCATCAACAATATAGGCCCCGGTCTGGAACTGGTGGGGCCTACGGGAAATTTCGGCTTTTTCTCGCCTTTTTCCAAGTATGTCCTGATGTTTGACATGCTGGCCGGCCGTCTGGAGCTGTTCCCGCTGCTTTTGCTGTTCCATCCGACGATCTGGAAGGATCTGTTCGCCTACAAGAAGACCGTCTGGAAAGAACATCACAAGGCCAGCCGGTTAAACCGACTGGCGCACTGACACCGCCTGACCTTTCCTGTACTACATACAGTATGGCAGTCCCCTGCTGCCTCAGATACCTTCTTTCAGCGGTTCGACGATCACCTTCCAGGCCTCTGTCAGGCGTTCTAATGAGTACCCCGCATTGGCCGGGCTGGTGGAAGGCAGCAGATACGCCTCCCGCCCGGTAACCGGCAATATATATTTCTGATACAGCTGATTGGCCTTGCCACCGTTTGTATAGATGGCCCGGATGTCCGCACCGGAGAGAATGCGCGACAGGTCGTTGGGCTCCACATCCCGGATACTGGCATCCGAAGAACCCGTGATCTCACAGCTGGCGATCACGTCCCAGACTGCGATATGATGTTTCATCAGCATAGCCCTCTTCTGCGGGATATCTTCCGGCACTTTGCATTCCAGCACCTGCGCCAGTACTTTCCAGAAACGGTTCTGCTTATGTCCGTAGAAAAACTGCATTTCCCGCGACTTGACAGACGGGAAACTGCCCAGAATCAATATTTTAGACTGCGCATCATAAACCGGCTCGATCGTGTGTACCATATCTATCCTTTCTCTTAACGGCTCATATCCATGTTATTCCTGTTTCTATTCACCGGAAAAGAAAAAGGCGTTTCCGAATTCATCCGTCCACGCCTTCCTTTCCCGATTTTTGTCTGATTATCTTTATTTCCTGGCAGGATCATTCTCACCGGCAGTTTCCGTCTGTGTCATGCCAATCTTTTTCACCGGCCCTTCCCCCTGGGACATCGTACATCTGCCGTCAAAGCTTGCATCCTCATCAATGACAAGAGATCTGGCGGAAATATTACCCACAAGCTTACCTGTGGAAAGCAGCTCCAGTTTCCCCTGAGCCGCAATATCACCTTCCACCCTGCCGGAAATGATCACGTGCTGCGCGGAAATATTGCCTTTCACATGACCGTTCTTTCCAATGATCAATTCCTTCTCACAGGTGCAATTACCGTTAACGGTGCCGTCGATCCTGACAGCCTCGGGCGCCCGCAAATCACCTTCAAACACCGTACCGTCTCCCAGTATTGTACCTACCTTCACTCTTGCATCCGTATCGGAAGCACTGCTTTTGTTCTTACCCAACATGATTTTTCCTCCTTTTACATTAACAGATCTGTTTCCATCCCTGTTACAAACTCTTCTCTGCCGTTACCCCTTATCCTTTCGCCTCAAATACCGTAAGCGGATCAATCGCTTCCTCTTCGAACAGAACCTGATAATCCAGCTGCGTATCATCCGTCAATACCGTCAGCAGGATATCACCAGCCTGCACCTGCGCTCCGACCTGCATCTGAGTCTGTGCCTCCTCGCGGCACATGTAACGCGTCTTGTAACCGTTATTATGTTCCACTTCAATGATATGTGCATAGGTATCATCCGAGTCCACAGTTACCACCATACCGTCCCCTGTGGCAACCACGTTGCCATCCGAGCTGGTATTCAGAGAAAGATACTGCTGCTCTGCGGAATAATTGGACAATACCGTGCTGATGCCCGTATAGGGATATCGCCGCGGTATGGACGTATCCTTCTCCGGTGCACTCTCTTCCTCTGTTTCCTCACCTGCGTCTGCAGTAGATTTCTCCTCTTTGACAGTCACTTTCTCCTGCTCCAGTGTTTCCATCTGCGCTAAAAGCGTTTCCTTCTCCTGCTCCAGCGCCTTTTTCTCCGCCTCCAATGCCACAATCTTCTCTTCCTGCTGTGCCATCTCCCTGCGCACATTCTCCTGGCGGCTGAACTGATACCCCGTCCAGGCAGCTCCACCGGCAACTGCCAGCAGCACAAAGATCAACAGACACACACACAGCCGGAAAGAAAATCGTGTCACATGAAACTGTCTGCTCTTCCCTCCCGTGTTCGGAATCAGAAGCACGGAAAAGGATTCTTTATGTACATGTCTCTGCTTTTGTCGTCTCATCTTCCTCTCCATTCCGTCGCAATCACCGCGACACCCCATTATCTTACCAGACTTTCGCTCTTTTTTCAATCCAACTGCTCTTCCAAATTATAAATCTGCCTGCAAATAACGCCTTTTTTTACAAAAAACGGTAAGAATAGAAGAATAAAAATCAAGCAGCTGCAATTTTTTTCACCACCCCGCAGTCTAATCAGTGTAAGGTATAGTAAACGCCCGGCCGGCGCTGTCACATAATCAACTGACCGAATAGAAAAACGGTCAAACAGATCTGCGCATTTACCGCGCTGAATCGTACCGAAAATATACTGCCTTCAATATGACAAAGGCATACAAGCCTTCGTGTATGGAAGGTAAGGTTTACTGATCCAAAGAAAGGAGACAAAACAGGTGGAACTTCTTGTGAAGAGGGCAAAAAGGGGTGATGCCGAAGCCTTCATAGAACTGATCGAGAAAAACAAACTGAGCATGTACAGAGTTGCCCGCGGTTTTCTCAGGGAAGAAGAGGATGTGGCGGACGCCATGTCGGAAACCGTCCTGACCTGCTACGAAAAAGTCAGCTCACTGCGGCAGGACGCCTATTTCAAAACATGGATGATCCGTATCCTGATCAATCACTGTAAGGATATTCTGAAAAAACAAAAGCGCAGTATTTCCGTCGAAGATATCCCGGAAACTGAAGCACAGGCGCCAGACGGCGAAAGCCTGGAATTCCAGGAGCTGATCGAACCGCTCAGGGAACAGGACCGCAGCATCTTTACCCTGTATTATGTCTACGGACTGAAAGTCAAAGAGATCGCGGCCTGCATGGAAATGAAGGAAAACACCGTGGCCACCCGCCTGAAACGCGGACGCGAGGCGCTGCGGGAAGAACTGAATGCCGATCATGTGAAAGGAGGACGACGATGAACACATACAGGGAAGAAAAACTCCCGCAGGTGGTGGAAGACCGGCTGCAGGAAGCGTACGATATCATACGAAAAGAGGAACGAAAAAAGATGAACAAAAAGAAATTTACAGATTCCGACAGGCAAACAGGAAAAACCAGAGAAACTTCTCACACCATGAAGAAACAGCCAAAAACCTACAGAAGATGGATCGGCGCGGCGGCCGCCGTTGTCCTGGCCGCAGCCATACCGTCAGGCGTATATGCGGCAGTATCCTACTTTCAGAAAAATGTACAGGAAGAGGCCGACAGCGTCACCTATGCATTCAATCTCAACTATGACCTGATCCCCGGAGAATATCAGGTAACGGCCGGCTATCTGCCGGAAGGCATGAGCGACGACGGCTCCGGCCAGTACAGAAGTCAGACGGACAACCGCTGGATCACCGTCATGCCCGTCTACACCATGGCGGAGCTGGACAGCATCAACGGCCAGATCGTCGTGGAACACATAGACCAAGTGGAGCATACGCAGATCGGCAACATGGCGGCGGACGTGATCACCTTCAAAGAAGCCGATAAATACCGCTCCGCCACCTGGCTTTTCCTGTTCAACGAACATGCCGGCTACGTCCTCGACATCCGGGCCGACTATTCCGTTCCCCGGGAAGAACTGCTGAAATTCGCCGGAGCCCTGCAGATCGAACGGACCGGAGACGGCAGCTATGAGACGGTGGAGGATAAAGAACTCAGAGAAAAGGAGGCGGCTGCAGCCGCCGCGGCACAGACGGATGCCGCCGGCAGATGGGACGACCTGATGCGGCAGGGTATCCCTGCGGAAAAGATTCACCCGCTGGGCGAAGAACTGCGTCTGTATGACGGTTCTTTCGGTTACAGGATCACAGACTATGCATTTCTGGACAGCATTGCGGGCTTTGACAAAGAAGGCTTCTTCGATTACACCAGATTTGACGGCTGGCTGAATCCCGACCAGACCCTGCGCCCCTACACAAGACAGCACTACGACAAGAACCTGCAGCTGCTTTCCGAAGAGCGCACGAATCAGGAGATCCTGCGCGTCGATGTAGAAGTAACCTGCTACGATGACGAGGCGGCCGCCTTTGAGGCTCCCCTGAACCTTGACCTGACTTATGTGGTGCAAAACCCGGACGGTTCCTTCACCTGGGCCGAGGATTCCTATGAAGCCGTTCCCGCCGAAGAATATTATCTGCAGATGGATCACAGCGCCGTCTATATCGACAGTGCAGTCCACACCGAGGGCGAAGAGCGCAGGTCCTTCTTCTATCAGCAGGTGAACAAAGGCGAGACGCTGCGCTACACCCTGCTCTTCGTCGTCGATCAGGACAGAAAGGATGACTTCCTGTTAAGCCCCATGGGACACAACAGCAGCCTGTGGCAGAGCGAGTCCATGACGGTGCAGGAGATCCAGGATTCGCTGGACGGCTATCTCCGCCTGCAGTAGGCTCATACACCCCGCCATGATCGAATAACACAATACGGCCGTTTTCGTTACGCTTCCCTGCAATGGGAAGTGTAATAAAAACGGCCATATCCCCGCGCCAGCTCCTCCCGCACGATCACTTCCACGTCCCCGGTTCCAGATTCCGGATCAAAATACCCTCAGCGTTATAATATGTCATCGCCCCTTCTCCCAATTCATCAGTATTTGACAAAAGCATACCATAAGTACAGCATCGTAACAAGCAATTGAAATTTTCTGAAAAAATAAATTGAGATATCCAAAAAGAGTGTTTATAATAGAATTAAAAGAAAACTAACAGAAAAAGGGGGAATTATTTATGTATAATATCGTAACGATCGAACGACGATATGCCAGCGGCGGAAATGAAATCGGCAAAAAGCTGGCGGAAGCTCTGGGCTATAAACTCTATGACAGAAACATTCTGATCAAAGCCGCCAAAAATCTGGAAATCCCTTACTTCCAGATTGAAGATCTCGACGAGAGCACTGCCGGCGGTATCCTGATGAATCTTGCAAAGACAGGCCTCGGCGGTCTCTCCGGCAACCGGGAACTTCCCCTGGCCGACAAGCTGTTTCTCGAGGAGGAACGCATCATAGAAGAAGCTGCCGCAAAAGGAAACTGTGTGATCGTCGGCAGGGCTTCCGGCTATATCCTGCGGGAACACGTGAATGCTTTAAGAGTATTCGTCTACGCAGACAAACAGAAACGGATCCAGAGAGCTATCGAGCGGGAAGGAATCCAGCAGTCTGAAGCCGAAAATGCCCTGAAACGAAATGATAAACGAAGAGGCGGTTTCTATAATTCCGTCACCAACTGGGAGTGGGGCGCACCTGAATACTACGACCTGTTTTTGAACGCCGGAGAACTCGGGATTGACAGATGTGTCAGAATTCTGGCAGAAGCCATAAAATAACGCTCAGACCGATGTACAAGAAGCTGCACCATGCAGTATCATCTGTCATCTGTTTTTGTCCAATACGGGGAGGCCGTCACGTCTCCCCGTATAATATTGCATTCTTACCTTCCTACGGGAGCATTTTCACGACATTCTCCAAAGAAAGATTCCAGAATCCATGTACCGGATCTCGACTTCGGCCCTGCGATTCCGAATCTATGGTCCGGACACCAATCCGTAGTTAAAAAGTAATGATTTAGTATAAACTGTCAGCTTTCAGCCGCACCGCCATATCTGCCACCGCACACTGCAGATACGCACACAGGCCCGCATCTCCTTCAAAATATTCCACGCATAATGCCTCCACCGCCTCTTCCAGCAGCTGTCTTAAACCTGCAGTATCCGTCTGACCGCATATAAACTGGATCCGCAGGTGATCATCCTTTTCAAGCCTGGGTTCTGTCAGCGGCTTCTTTGCCAGCATATGCTTAAGCACTGAACTCAGCACGATTTCACAGATATTTTCTATCGTTTCTGCATATCCGCTGTTATATTCAGACAGCGTTGCGCGCACATACTCATGCGGTAATTTCCCCAGAAATTTCTGCTCTAAACGGATACATTCCAGAAATGCATAGATTCTGTCAATCCCCGCAAGACCCGACAGGTCACGTAACACCGGATAATCCAGTGTCAGAATCGTATTCTGCGGCTCCAGCAGACAGTCATACCACTTGAAAAATTCCGGTATCCCCTTTACCATCGTATCATGCAGACACATGCTGTCATACCACGCAAAGTTCGTCATCAGCCGGTTGTACAGTGCAAGCCCGTATTCCGTCTTCTGTTTTACAAGTTTTACGCCCCTCTCATACGCCTGTTTTGCCGACATCTCCTTCAATACCACCACGGCTTTCTGATGCGCTGCCACAGTCTTCACTGTTTTTCCCCGATCCGTCTCAGGATTATCCGACAGCTCCAAGCTATCTGACATATATGTCACATCTCCCCCTGTACCTTGTACAGCAGGACCTGTCATATCTTTCCCTGCATTTTCCGCCTCACGAATACAATACAGGACAGCCCCCATCAGCTGCTCTGCCTTTTCATACGTCACCGACGAACTCTCACCGGCACAATACTTTTCCGCCAGTCTGCCCACGATCGGCACCAGTTCTTCCATTGTATACATATCATGCCCCTCCCCGGATCACTCCATCCGACACAGTTTGCCCTGTCATGGTCCAACATCAAACCTTACACTGCCATAATCCTCTTCCGAAAATCCGCTGCTGTCACAGATCCTTCACCGTACCGAAAGCCTGCCCCTACTTCCAGCACAGATCCCGCAGCGCCTCCAGATACAGGTCATAGTCCCACCGCTTTACTTCATCGAAGGCAGACGCCTCTCCGCGTCCGTCCGCTGCCTTATATCCGCTGTACCCTGCCCGGACCGCCTGCGCAAAGTTATTCAGGCACGTACCTTCCAGATAATCCAGATCGCCGAAGCACAGCTCCTCGAACTGCTCCTTCATCAGATGCAGAAGCTCGTCATCGGATATCTCATCCAGCATCTCATTCTTATACAGATAGAAAATCTCCTGCAGCCGGACGATCGTCTCCACATAATTATTCTGATCGATAAAGTCCGAGTCACAGAATTCATAGATGATCCTGGGCGTAACAGAATCCCCAAACTCGACCCGTTTCTGTTCCCGCAGTGTATCCGTCCGCTCCCGCACGATCAGCTTCGCCTCCTCTTCGGTCAGCGCGAGCCCATACTGTGCCGTGGCACGGTTTGTCTCTACCACCTTCCCCACCTGATTCTCCTGCAGTAAAACCATCCAATCCTGATTCAAGAGCATCCCTCCTTGTCCTTTTAGTGACAATCACTACTATAGCATCACCCTGTCGGCAGTGCCAGTCTTGAATTTTTACCACTTTTGTGCTACTATAATAATGGAAAAAGGCTGGGACAGCGCTTGCTGTATCAGCCTTTTAACGACAATAATGCTTTTTCTTCCTACCAATACATAATCCATTCCTTATGCAGTCTCATCATTGCTTCCATATAGTAATAATCTCCCCACGAGTTGCACTCATCCACGCCGCAGTGATTACAGCCATTGTACGGTGAGTGATTCGAGTAAGTGCTGTGCAGAACAAGACCATTGGATGCTTCCGGCTCCTTCACTGCATAGAAATCATACAGGGATTTCATCATCTGCCGCGCATATTTCTCATAAACAGCGGCTTCCTTCTCTTCCATGGACTTGATCATTTCCAGAATCCCGCAGGCCGCGATCGATGCCGATGAAGAATCCCGGGGCTGTTCTTCCCCATCTGTAAACTCCAGATCCCAGAAAGGCACCATGTCTGCCGGAAGATGCTCCAGAAAATACTGTGTCACATGCCGGAACACTTCGATATATTCCTCCCGTTTCGTGTATTTATAAGCCAGTGCACATCCATAGATGCCCCATGCCTGTCCCCTGGCCCAGGCGGAACCGTCACGGTATCCCTGCCAGGTCGCTCCATGATCCGGCGCTCCCGTCTTCCTATCGAAGAAAAAAGTATGCCAGGTAGAATAATCCTCACGGATCACATTACGGATCGCCGTGTGAATATGTTTCTCTGCGATCTGCCGGTATTTGTCGTCCCCCGTCTCCTCAGATGCCCAGTATAACAGCGGCAGATTCAAAAGACAGTCTATGATCAGCCGATAGTTCTCCGGTGCATCCATCGGTCCCCAAGCCTGAATGAACTCTCCCACCGGATGATACCTGGTAATCAACTGGTCTGCCGCCAGAATTGCCGCTCTCCTCGCATCCGTATTGCCCGTCAGCTTATAAGCCGCAACGCAGGAAGGAGAGTATAGGAATCCCATATCATGATGATCCACATCTATCTTCTTCTCAATCCGGTTTAAGAAACTGGCAACCTGAATCTCCCCTGCCTTTTTCAATATTTCCGAATTTCCGGATATCGCCTGATCCCGCGCCTCTTTCTCCTTCGCATACTCATAGGCCAGCCAGATCTCTCCGGTCCAGAATCCCGTCGTCCATTCCTGATTTTCAATCGGCTGATAGAAGCCGTTCTCACTGTACGCATTCTGAAACTTATGCGTGAATTCCGGCAGATTACGCACTACCTGTTCCATCGAAAACCAAAGCGCTTGTTCCACCTCTTCATCCGATATGACAGGCATGTCCTTATACAATATTTCCACCCTGTATCCCCTTTCTTAAGCCTTTTCCAAAATTTACACTTAAGTCTTTTCTTACATCTGTTCCTATCGTTATCTATCCCGTTTACCGCGATGCGATTATGTAAGACAACCCTGATAAGATCCTATTGCGGCTGCTTACCAATGTAAGCCAGAATCCCACCATCCACATATAATACATGACCGTTCACGAAATCGGACGCCTCGGATGCCAGAAATACTGCCGGCCCCTGCAGGTCTGCCGTCTCGCCCCAGCGCGCCGCCGGTGTCTTAGCGATAATAAACTGGTCGAAAGGATGTCTCGAACCGTCCGGCTGGATCTCACGAAGAGGAGCCGTCTGCGGCGTCGCAATATAACCCGGCCCAATGCCGTTACACTGAATATTGTACTCACCGTATTCGGATGCAATATTTCTCGTCAGCATCTTCAGGCCACCCTTGGCTGCTGCATAGGCGGAAACCGTCTCCCGCCCCAATTCGCTCATCATGGAACAGACATTGATAATCTTACCATGGCCCTTCCTGATCATGCCCGGGATGACCGCCTTCGATACGATAAACGGCGCGTTGAGATCCACGTCAATCACCTGACGGAACTGCTCCGCCGTCATGTCACACATGGGAATCCGTTTGATGATACCTGCATTGTTCACCAGAATATCGATCACGCCTACTTCTTCTTCGACTCTCGCAACCAGCGCCTGTACCTGTTCCTCATCCGTCACGTCGCACACATACCCATGGGCCCTGATGCCCTTTTCCTCATAAGCCGCCAGTCCCTGATCTACCAGTTCCTGATTGATGTCATTAAAAACAATCGTCGCACCGGCTTCCGCATAGGCCGTCGCAATCGCAAACCCGATTCCATAAGATGCTCCCGTGATCAATGCAGTCCTGCTGTCCAGAGAAAACCTCTTCATAAAATCACTCATTCTTCCTTCTTCCTTTCTGCCTGCGTCATCCTTACCACCCCAGGCCGCTCCATTCCCCTGCCTGCAGCAGATCACATCAGATCCTTCATTGCCACATCATCCATATCGCCAAACGCCTGATTCTCACCCGCCATTCCCCAGATGAAAGTGTACGCCTGGGAACCGCATCCCGCATGAATCGACCAGCTGGGAGAGATGACGGCCTCCTCATTTCTCATCACGATATGCCTTGTCTCCTGCGGTTCACCCATGTAGTGCATCACGATTGCGTCCTTTGGCATCTCAAAATACAGGTAAACCTCCATCCGCCTGTCATGAGTATGGCAGGGCATCGTATTCCACACACTACCCGGCAGCAGCTTCGTCATACCCATCACCAGCTGACAGCTCTCCACCTGTCCGGGAAGAATATATTTGCAGATAACTCTGTGATTAGCCTCTTCCAAAGACCCCAGCTCAACCTTATTCTCTTCCTTAACGATTACCACACCGTCCTCCGGCGTTCCTTCCGGTTTGATCAGCACCGTAGGATACGTTTTGTGCGCCGGAACGCTATTGAGATAGAATCTGGCCGGATCCTTCGCATCCACACTGTCGAATATAATATCCTGCGCCCCCATGCCGATATACATGGCTTCCTTATAACCTACTGCATATTCTTTTCCATCAATTGTGATCTTACCGTCACCACCGATATTGATGACTCCCATCTCTCTTCTCTGCAGGAAATAGTCCGCCCGCAATTCATCTCCTGCCGCAAGCTTCAATGCCTTCGTCGGCACCGCCGCTCCCGTGATGATCCTGTCGATATGACTGTATACCAGTTTGATCTCTCCCGGCATAAACAGGTTCTGGATCAGAAATTCCTCTCTCAGTCTCTCAGTCGTGTAATGCTTCACATCCCTTGGTGAAGACGCTGTTCTCAGTTCCATAATACCCTCCATTCCGAAACGCCGCACGCTATCTTCTCTTATATAATTCCCCATGCAGATCTGGCTCCTCAATTGCAAATCGAGATGCAACCCTCTCGATTCCTTCCGATGCCAAGAGTTG
>OFFS01000065.1_pt1 | contig 90740 bp, 72 predicted proteins | sample 1521541 | NCBI WGS metagenome assembly OFFS01 (sample SAMEA3504127, study PRJEB24116) | mouse gut metagenome | biome: mouse gut; feature: mouse-associated habitat; material: faeces | place: Denmark | collected 2011 | reverse complement strand
AACAATCATTGCACTTAGACCAAATCTAATATATCCGGGACATGGCAAGCCGTTTAAAGATGAAGACCTTAAAATAAATTTAAAACGAGCAAAAAATATGGAATTGTTATCGATTCAATAACTTCCAGTTTATCGCTCTAATAAAAGTCTAAAACAAGGCGACGGGGTAGGTATTTGGGTTTGGTGTGATTATTTATTACAAAAAAGAATACTGACTAAATAGATTATGTTTCCGGGCAGTGAGTTACAGTTCATGCCAATGTCAATTATAGCCGGCAGGCGAAGATTCTGGAAGGCCTGACAGGAAGCGTATGCTTTCTGGTCAGGCCTTCCACATCAGGCGGTTCTTCTCCCGAATGCGCCCTGCCCTGTTATACATCAACAGGTGATGCAATCATAGTAACAGTTGTGATTTGCAACTCCTTCCCTGGCTATGATACTTTTCACTCTTTATATAATCTTTTGCGGGCTGTATATTGGTACGGATTGTATCAGGAAATGTACATGGTCTTTACCATAGGCCGCCGGGCGGAACGGAAACCAAAGACCACTCTTATTCTTCAACCACTTTCAGTTCCATATTTCCGGTCGAGCCATCCCCGCTGTACAGATAATACCATCCTCCCTGCGATAACAGAGCCTGCGAAGAATACCGCTCATCAGCCTCCGGGATGATATCCGCAATATTCTGAAAACGTTCCAGATATGCTTCATAACCAGCCCAGGGCCAGAATGTCTCCGCTTCCAGCGCCTGCATGCTCCGATCAGCGATCGTATACAAGTAGATTTCTCCACTGCCTGTCTTTGGCAGTATCTGTATCTGGCCTTTCTGGCTTACACCGATCTCTCCGCCCTGCTCCCGGGAAAAATCACACGCTGCAAGAGAAATCAATTCTTCTTTCCCGCCGCACCGGGCATCCCAGAGCCAGACTGATTGCCCTTCCTCAAATATCACATTTCCATATGACACGGCCAAAATCCGCACGTCCGATATCTGTCCTTCGCCGCCGTTTTCTGTGAGCCGCGCATTGCGCTCTGCCTCTTTACCCGTCGTATCTCCGGCCGGATTCGCCTGCGCTGCCTTTGTCCGTCCAAGAGCAATCTCCCTCTCTTCTCCGCCGTCATAGAGCAAAAGCGCCGCCGTTTTATCCGGATCTATGGCCGTATCCAGAGCGATCTCAAAGCAGAATTCCTCCGCCTCATCCATATGCCCGGACATACTTAACTGCATTCCGTTTTCTTCTACGACGCTCCCGTCCTCATACCGCACCCCTGTCAGATACACGGTCTTTCCCCATACGGCATGTTGTGCGGCTTCTTTTTCCGTATACATCCGAATCCGGAAAGGGCTGATCTCCATCTTACTGAAAAGCAGTTCATGTTGCCCCAGCACACAAGTCTCCTGCTGATAGAACTGCACCAGATTGGCCGTTGCCGGCAGACGCAGAGGAATCTCCCACTCCCCCGCTGCCAGACAGGCAACTGTTTCCGTCTGCTCTGTCTGCACCAGATCTTTTAATCTTACACGGATCCCGGCTCCATCCGGCAGCTTTTCTTCATAATACATGATCTGCAGTTCCAACAGTACCTTCTGTTCTGCAAAGGAATCCTCCACGAACCCGTAGACACATCCGAAATCTGTCCCTACGACTTCACATTCTTCAAACAGAATATCTCCATTCCATTCTTCTATGCCGTCCGGCACTGTCATTTCAATCAGAAAATAACCGTAGGAATCTGTCCTGACTGCCTGCAGGGCCTCAAATTTCATTCCATTTCCTTCCGTTACGGTATCCTGTACCGACGCCACATGTTCCATCGAAAGCTTGTCTTCCAATTCCTGATCCGTCCCAAAATGAGCAGACAGGCTTTTATGCCATTCCATCATACCGGCTGCCACTGCCGTCACGGATGCGCAGGCAAGAATGGCCGCCGCAAGAATCAAGCCATACTTTCGACGCCTTTTTCTTGTGCCAAAAGGATTCTCTTCCAGCTGCGACAGGGTCTGCTCAAACTGTCTGTGAAAATTTTCGGGTAATTCTTTATAAATATCTCTCTTCATTCCGGACCTCCTAATCCTCCAACCTGTTCTTCAACTGTATTCTGGCCCTGCGCAGCCTGCTTTTGACAGTACCATCGGGCATCTGCATGATCTGCGCGATCTGCCTGACGGAATAGCCCTCTATATAGTACAAAAGCACGCAGATCCTGTCTTTCTCTTTCAGGGCATCTATCGCCTTATACAGATCCAGATATTCTTCCTTCACATAATTACCAAAATCCACCTGCGCATCCAACACCTGCTCTTCCATGGGAATCAGGCGTTTCTGCCGGCGCAGCAGAGCATAGCATTCATTGAGCAGGATCCTCATGATCCAGGTCTTGAAATACTCCTGCTTCTTCAACGTATTTCGTCCTGCATATGCTTTTACCACTGCTTCCTGCACCGCATCAGCACATTCCTGTTCCCTGTGCAGCACAGAGAAGGCAAGGTGAAACATGTCAGCCTCTACCCGAGACATAAGATTTACAAACTGTTCTTTTTCCATTGTCTTTCCTCGTTTTCCGATGTGTCATTTTCCCCTGCTGCATCCCATGTCATTCCATATAGCGTGCTAAGTACTTCCCCGGGTATTTGTATCAGAATCTGCCATGGAATGCAAGTATGAAACTTCAAACTCGTTTGTTGTTTCTTACTAATTAGATGCAGCAGAACCGCAAACGGTTTAAAAAATAAATGTAGAACGGTGGCCACAGGCGTATTGTGCAGTTTATTATCGTGAAAATATCTGCCGTGACCTGCTTTACACCCGCTGTAGAATCCGCTATAATATTTGCTGTAGCACATCAGAAAGTATGAAACCGGCGAAAGTCCCGAACTGGAATACTGATCCTATCAAAGTACAATACACGGAGGTTTATCATGACTGAATTAAAACCCATCAAAGAAGGCAAAGTACGAGAGATTTACGACAACGGAGACAGCCTGATCATGGTCGCTACAGACCGCATCAGCTGTTTCGATGTGATCTTAAAGAATCAGGTGACGAAGAAAGGCACCGTACTGACACAGATGTCCAGATTCTGGTTCGATATGACCCAGGATATCCTGCCCAACCATATGATCTCTGTGGATGTTCAGGACATGCCGGAATTCTTCCGTCAGGAGAAATTTGACGGCAACAGCATGTTATGCCGGAAGCTTACGATGTTGCCCATCGAATGCATCGTGCGCGGCTACATCACCGGAAGCGGCTGGGCAAGCTATGTAAAAGACGGCACTGTCTGCGGCATCACGCTGCCGGAAGGCCTGCAGGAATCGGACAAGCTTCCCGAACCCATCTACACCCCTTCCACCAAGGCGGAGATCGGCGATCACGACGAGAACATCTCCTACGAACAGAGTGTGGATTATCTGGAAAAGAGATTCCCCGGCAGGGGAGCAGAATACGCTTCCAAACTGCGTGACTATACCATCGCTCTTTACAAGAAATGTGCAGAATACGCTCTGACGCGTGGTATCATCATCGCAGACACCAAGTTTGAGTTCGGACTGGATGAAGAAGGCAATATCGTTCTGGGCGACGAAATGCTGACCCCCGACAGTTCCCGCTTCTGGCCCGCGGAAGGCTATGAACCCGGCCACGGACAGCCCTCCTTCGACAAGCAGTTTGCAAGAGACTGGTTAAAGAGCAACGAAGGCCACGACTGGACCCTCCCGCAGGAGATCGTGCAGAAGACCATCGACAAGTACCTGCAGGGATATGAACTGTTGACCGGAAAGAAGCTGTAACATACAGAAAAGTCAGAAATAACAGAACAAAAAAGTGACATAGATAAAGAGTCCGTATAACGGCATGACCGCTAATATACCTTATAGCCGCCACACCATGATACAGACTCTTTTCCTTTGTAACGAATCGCCTCAGGCCTGCAATTCCGCGATCATCCGCTCCGCGGCATCCATCACGTCCTTCATCTTCACATCCGCCACCGCCGCCCGCAGAAGCTCCATCGACTCACTGCATTGTTCCGGCACCCGGTACTGCTCCAGCTGCTGCATGGTCTCATCCACCGTATCCAGGCTGAATCTCTCCATGGCATCCCGCATGACCTTCAACTGCGCGATCCACTCCGAGACAGGTACTTCCCGCTTATTCCGGTCATTCTTCTCCCCAAAAGGACGCAGGATTTCTTTATAGCTTTTCAGTTCCCGGATCAGGCCGGGCGTCTCCTGCCGGATCGTCTCCACCTCTCCGGCTTTGCCGCATTTCTCCATCTGGAAGAAATGTTCAGACAACCGGGCTGCACCAATCATCCGTGCCGTATTCTTCAATGCATGTACCTCGATCGTATAATCCCGGATCAGGCCGTCCTCCACACAGTTCTCCAGCTTTTTGGCCTTGGAATCGATCAACTTGTAGAAATCACCGAGCAGCTTCAACCACATCTTCTCACTGCCGGTATAACGGATGCCGTCCGCCGGATTAATGCCCGGCAGCTGCGGCAGTGTGCTGCTGCCCTGTACTTTACCGCTGCCGGCTGCCGCCGGTGAGCCGCCCGGCTTCTGCTGCTCCTGCGAGACAATGATCAGCTTCCGCGGAATCCACTTCAGAACACACCGATACAGATCCTTCGCTTCCACCGGCTTTGCCAGATAATCATTCATCCCGGCCTGCTGCAGTTCCTCCCTGACCTCCGAGAATGCATTGGCTGTCAGGGCGATGACCGGCACCGTGCGGCAATAGGCATCCGGCAGGCGGCGAAGCCTTTTCGTCGTCTCCACTCCGTCCAGATCCGGCATCATCTGATCCATAAATATCAGGTGATATCTTTTCTGATGCGCCAGAATCAGCGCCCGCTTGCCGCTGTCCGCCAGATCAACTTTCATCTTAAGCGGTTCCAAAAGGGCCGCTGTCACTTCCAAATTAATTTCATTGTCATCTACGATCAGTACAGAAGCCTCGGGTGCCGCAAATTTCATAAAATAACCATGCCTTTCCATAGCCTGAGAATTTGGGCTGCAGGCACAGATTTGCGTGTGGAAAATTTCTCCTCACGCTCCCCTTCCCAGGAACTGTCAAAAAATCATACTACGTGCTGCTGCGTTCCTATTTTACCACAATCCACCGGGAATGTCACTTCCAGTCTGCACCTTCCGCCGCTGCTTCACATATACTTCTGCACGGAGCGCATCTTCGACCGTTTCGGCGCAGCGATACTCCGCTGCCGCCTCACACATACTTCTGCAGCGTACTGCGCACGGCTCCTGCTCCGGCCGTCAGCTCCTGCAGATAGCCGCACACCTTCTCTGCCAGTCCTGCCTCATACAGGTCTACCCCGAAGATCTGCTTCATCTTAAGCACCTCCTCCACATGCGCCTCTACATCCTGATCCGGCTGCAGCGCAAGTCCCTTCACATAGGGGCACACCGTGTCAAGGAGGGGATCCGGGCTCAGCGTAAAGGCATTTCCCGCATCATCCACCGCCATCAGATAACGCAGCCATCCGGCAAATACCAGAGGGATCATCTCGAGGCTCTGCACGGTAAGCTCCGGTGATCTCTGATAAGCCTTCACCGTCTCGCCAAAGCGGATCGCCAGCTTCTGCGAGGTGTCCGTGGCAATTCTCTGGGGCGTATCCGGCATAAAAGGATTGGGAACACGCACCGTAAGGACCGTATCAATAAATTCCCGGGGAGCAAGGATTCCGGGGTCTACCACCACCGGCAGCCCTTCCGTATAACCGATTCTCTGCACCAGCTTTACAAGCTCTTCATCCTGCATCTCCTCTGAGATCTTCTGGTAGCCCAGCAGACATCCGTAAACCGCCAGCGCCGTATGGAGGGGATTTAAGCAGGTGCAGACCTTCATCTTCTCTACCTTATCGACGGTCTCCCGGTCAGTAAAGATCACGCCGCCTTTTTCCAGCGCGGGCCTGCCGTTGGGAAAGGTGTCCTCTACCACCAGATACTCACACTCTTCGGCATTGACAAAGGGAGCCACATAGGTATTTCGGGAAGTGATCACCGGCTCCAGCCCTTCCACGCCGTCCTCCAGCAGAATCTTTTCCACGGAGGGATCCGGTCTGGGTGTGATCTTGTCGATCATGGTCCAGGGATAGGTCACCTTATTCCGGTCGTCCACATACCGGAGGAATCCTTCTTCTGCCCTGCCATTCTCCACCCATTTCCCGGCAAAGGTACTGATGGCCGCATACAGCTTATCCCCGTTGTGGGAACAGTTGTCCGTGCTGACCATGGCGATGGGCTTTTGCCCCGCCTGATAGCGGGTATAAAGAAGCGCCGCCACCTTGCCCATATAGCTGGAAGGGGCATCCGGTCCTCCCTTAAAGTCTGCTTCCACCGCCGGAAGATAACGGCCCGTTCCATCCACCAGACTGTAACCCTTCTCCGTGATGGTGAAGGTGCACATCTGCAGGGAATCCATGCGGAAGATCTCCTTTAACCGCAGGGTCTCAGCCTGATTTTCGAAATCCAGCATCAACGATTCCGCAATGCTCCCGATCACTGTCTTTTCCACATTCCCATCGGCCTTCAGCGTGACCAGGATATTGTAATCATCATGGGGGCGGTTCATCTTTTCGACGATCTCATAGTCGAAGCCCTCCGCCGCCACAAGCCCTCTGTCCAATGTGCCGTCATTCAAAAGTCTCTGCACCACATTTGCCAGAAAGGCCTTGAAAATATTGCCCGCTCCGAAATGCACCCAGAAGGGGGCTTCCTTTGTTTTGGCGATCATCTGCTCCAGGTCAAATCCCGGCAGCTCATAGCCGGCCGCTTCCCAGGCCTGCCTGTTCTGCAGCCCCTGTTCGTCTAATCTCATCTTTTTTCAGCTCCTTTCACAATGGCTTCCCAAAGTCCGTTCAGATAGGCCGCTCCCAATGCCCTGTCGTACAGGCCGTAGCCCGGCATTGCCACTTCATCCCAGATCATCCTTCCGTGATCGGGGCGGATCGGTCCCTCGAATCCGATATCATAGAGCGCTCTCATGATCTCATACATATCAAAATTCCCGTCAGAAGATAAATGTGCCGCCTCTTCAAAATTATCGGGCGTGATAAATTTCAGATTACGCACATGGGCAAAATGAATCCTTCCTTTCAGGGAGCGGATCATATCCGGCAGATCGTTTTCCAGATTCGTCCCATAAGAACCGGAACAGAAGGTGACGCCGTTGTGCGGATCGTCCACCATCTTCATCATCCGCAGGATGTTCTCTTTGTTGATAATGATTCTGGGAAGCCCGAAAACGCTCCATGCAGGATCGTCCGGATGGATCGCCATGTTAATATCATATTGATTGCACACCGGCATGATCTTTTCCAGAAAATACTGCAGATTGGCAAACAGCTTCTCTCCGTCCACATCCTGATACATCTCAAAAAGCTCTTTTACCCTTGCCATACGCTCCGGCTCCCAGCCAGGCATCACCGTTCCGTTCGTGTCTTTCGCGATAGACGCAAACATCTTCTCCGGATCCAGCGCATCCACCGCTTCCTGCGTGTAGGCAAGCACCGTGGAACCGTCCGGCCTTACCCTTGCCAGCTCCGTCCTTGTCCAGTCAAACACCGGCATGAAATTGTAGCATACCATGTGAATGCCCTCTTTGCCTAAATTCTCGAGGGTTTCAATATAGTTGGCGATATACCGGTCCCTGTCGCCCCCGCCGATCTTAATGTCATCATGGATATTCACGCTCTCGATTCCCGCAATGTGCAGTCCCGAGGCTTCCACCTCTTCCTTCAGGGCATGGATCCTCTCTCTGCTCCACACCTCTCCCGGCGCCGCGTCATAAAGTGTGGTGATCACACCCGTCACCCCCGGGATCTGACGGATCTGCTTAAGCGTGACCGTATCAAATTTGCTTCCATACCATCTGAGTGTCATTTCCATAGTTTTCTCCATTTCTGCGCTGCTTTTGTCTCAACTATGTTGAGACGTCGCATTAAACGAGTTTGTGGCAAGCAACGCGCAGACACAAATCTCGCGATTGAAAATTTTAATTTTCAATCTTACCTCCATTCCAGGGCGTCCCCATCTCTCCCGCCCTGCCTCTGCTCCATTTGTTCACAACTACCATCATTATAATCAAAGCCCCCGCTGCAGGCAACCGTTCGGCTTGTTGCCCGCGGGAATAAATCTACTGCCACTGCAAAATGTAACCATAGAAGCTGTTGCAAAAGCAGATCATGATCCGCTTTTACAACAGCTCCTTTAAATCGTTGCTTTAATTAATCCTGTCTGCCCTTAAGGAAGCATATCTGTATCGCCAAATGTCTCCTGCCATTTTGCAGCGCGCTCGTCCATGATCGCCTGACCGCCTGAATTCAGGTAATCCGCCAGCATGCTGTCCCAAACGCTGTCGAAATCGGCTTCCGATGCGATCACTGCGTTGTCGTAAACCTGATCGCGCTTCGCGCTCAAAGTATCACCGATATTTGCTTCCGCCTCGATCGCCCCTACGTTAACATTCTTGGCCGGAACCGCATCGGTCTGCGCGATCTTATCCGCCTCTGCTACGATATCAGGATCAATGCCTGCATAGTTGTATGCCTGGGAGAGTTTTGTCAGCTCTTCGTCTGCAAAGTGCAGGCCGTTACAGGTAATGGTATAGTCGATATTCATACCGGAGTTCATGATAGCATCGCCTGTCGCTGCAACCGTCTGGATCGCACCGCCCTCCAATACGTTATGCGTCACGCCCTCGTCACCGATCTGCAGATACTGAATATGCTCCGGATCGCTGATCCAGTCAAGATACAACATACAAGCCAGAGGCTCATCGTTGGTGTGCGGGAAGAAGATCTTACGATCGCCGGCCGTACTGGATACATACTTGGTATGGGTTCCCTTGGAGTCATCAAAAGGATCGATCGCGATATAGCATGCATCTTCCCCTACGTTTCTCTGCAGGTTAACATTGATGCTGTCCTCACCGTTACGGAAAGGATAATCCCAGTTATGCGTGAAAGCGCCCACATAGCCTGCCTTCATCATATCGTCTTCCGTTGTATCGCCGCTGCCGTATAATGCGAAGTTATCCCACAACAGTCCCTGATTGTACCATTTGTTCAAAAGTCTTACGGCTTCCTTGGTACCGTTCTGGGTCAGCTTTCTGTCATCATATCCGTTAACATACATTTCCTTGTCGGAAATATCCGGATCGATAAAGGACTCGATCAAAGTAGCTGCTCTCCAGCCAACATCGAAACTTACGGAATAAGGGATCAACTTATCTGCATCCGCACCGAGAAGCGTATCCTTATTCTCTTCAAACGCAATCAACATCTCTTCAAACTCTTCCGTCGTCGTAGGCGCGCTGAGTCCCAATGTGTCAAGCCAGTCCTTACGGACAAAAGTATTAATACGGTTATTAACTGCGATCTTTCCTTCAATCGCCCAGATCGTACCGTCTACGGGATCTTTGTCCCAATAGATATTGGTTTCGCCAAGCCAGTCCCACAGATTGGTCAGTTCGGACTTATAATCCTCCACATAACCGCTGAGATCGAGAATTCCTCCCATCTCGGCATAAGTAAGAACCGTAGGATAACTGTATGATACACAGATATCAGGAGCCGTTCCTGCCGCAAGCAGGTTGTTGATCTCCTCCACCTCAGTCCAGCGGGGCACCTTTACGAATTCCACCTCAACATTGTGGTCTTCCAGCATTCCCTTCTTGATATACTCTGTGTACATATTGTTGGTCGGATCGGAACCGCCGTCGTTACCGCGGTCATAGACCTCAACCGTAATGTGCCTGGTCTCTGCAAACTTACCGTCCACCAGTTCACCGGTTGCTGCCGCGTCTCCGGCTGCCTCTGCGCCTTCTCCCGCATCCCCGGAATCCTCTGCCGCTTCCTGAGAATCCCCTGCGGAAGAACCTGCATCCGAAGCGGACGAGTCGCCTGCATTGCCACCGCCACATGCCGTCAACGCTACCATAGTACCTGACAGCAGAATCGCAATTAATTTTTTCTTCATCGTCTTACCTCCCTGTTTTTAGTTTATTTTGAATGAACGAATCCGTAGAAAGGATCCGGTTATTCCTTTACAGCCCCCATGGTCACACCGTGGATAAAATATTTCTGCAGCCAGGGATATACGCACAGGATCGGTATTGTGGAAAACATAACGATCGCTGCCTTTAAAGATGCCGTAAGTCCCGGGGATGAGAAGCCCTCCTGCGTTGCAACCTCTACCGAGTTAATATTGTTGATGATGTTGTACAGCAGCAGCTGCAGCGGATAGAATTCCGTTTTCTTCATATATAACAGTGCGTCCGAATAACCGTTCCAGCGTCCCACTGCATAGAACAATGCCAGTGTGGCCATAACCGGTTTGGACAGCGGTACATAGATCTTCATCATGATCTGGATGAAACTGGCGCCGTCTATTTCCGCAGACTCCCTTAAGCTGTCCGGGATGCCATAGAAGAAGCTCCTCATGATGATCATGTTATAAACGCTCAGACAGCTGGGCAGGATCAACACCAGCGGATTGTCCAGAAGTCCCAGGTTCTGCATAAGCAGATAGTTGGGAATCGTACCTGCGTTAAAAAACATGGTGATCGTGATGATAATATTGATCACGCCGCGCCCCTTTAACTTGTCAAAGATAAGCGGATAAGCACACAGCACGGTCATGGTCAGAGAAACAAACGTACAGACCACCGTCAAAAATACCGTCCAGAAGAATGCCCTGATGTACTTGGGATCACTCAGGACCGTCTTATACGCGTCCAGGTTAAAGCCCTTGGGCCAGAGTGAAACCGCATTCTTTACCAGATAATCCGTTGAACTTAAGGACTTTGCCAGCAGATTGATCATCGGCACCACACAGATGATACTGATCAGCACACAGATCAGGACAAAAACCCAATCGCCGATTTTTGCGGAAGTTGATTTTACTTTCATTACCAGATCCCCCTTTCTCCAAGTTTTCTGGACAGCCAGTTAGCCATCAGCAGGAAGAGCACACCGACCACCGACTGGAACAGGCCGACCGCCGTTGTCAAAGAGAACTGCAGTCCCTTGATACCGGTTCGATATACATAGGTAGAAATTACATCCGCCACATTCATGACCAGATTATTCTGGAACGCGAAAGGACGATCAAAATTACTGCCCAGAATGTTACCCAGATTCATGATCAGCAAGACCACGATCGTAGGCTTGATACCCGGAAGGGTGATATTCCACATTTTGCGGAAACGTCCCGCTCCATCCACGGAAGCCGCCTCATAAAGTTCCGAGTTGATGCCGGCGATCGCTGCCAGATATACGATGGATCCCCAGCCGAAGTTCTGCCATACACCGACGCCGATATACGTGCCTACCCAGTGGGCCGCGTCATTCAAAAACGGAATAGAGGAACCGCCCAGACGCTCGATCGCCATATTCACCAGACCTTCACCGGGTGCAAAAAGCTGCAGCGCCAGGCTGTAGATGATGACCCAGGAAAGGAAGTGCGGCATATAGGCAACTGTCTGCACTACTTTCTTAAAACGTTTGAAACACAATTCGTTCAGAATCAATGCGAAGATGATCGGCGCCGGGAACCCGATCACCAGATCCATCAGATTTAAGACCACCGTATTGCGCAGTGCACGGCGGAAATCATTGCTTCCAAAGGCCTGGATAAAGTACTCGAACCCATGATTTTTGGCCCATGGCATTTCCCATACGTTCTGAATGATGCTGTACTTTTTGAATGCGATCTGGATATATACCATCGGTATATACTTGAAAACCAAAAGGTACAGCAGCGGCAGGCTCAGAAGCAGATAAAGCTGCCAGTATCTTTTCAGATACGAACGGGTACTGTCTTTCTTTGCGACGGCCGGTTTACTTGTTTTCACCTTAGTCATTACTTGAACACCTCCCAAATTCCCATCCTGATCTTATCAGAATATTTTTCTTCCCTTTTCATCCGCAATACCGCTCTTCCGGTAAAAATAGGTATTGATCTGGTCCCGCCATTCCCTGGCATGTTCTTTTTGATGCCGGAACCGCTCCAGCATTCTCCCGAACGCCTTATCCGGAAGTTTTCCTTCCAGGCCCTCGAAACGCTTCACCATCTCATCTACCAGCTCCACCCCTTCAAAATGGGTATCATAAATATGCTGGATCACCGTCTTACCGCTGTGCAGCTTATGCACATACGGCATATGATGAAAGAAAAGTAACAGCTCATCAGGGCAGCTCTCCGGACTGTCATACATGGAAGCGTTGGGTTCTTCGTAAAGTCCTGCATATCCTGTTCCGTGATGGCTCCTGTCAACACCGATTCCCGCATGGTCGGCCCGGTGATAAGTGCCCCATCTGTCATACTCGTAGCCGTCTACACTCGGTCCGTAATGATAAGCAGGATTGACCATCCATCCGATTCCAAGCGGCGCATTGTACATCTCGTACGCCTTCCAGGAATTCATCAATATGAACAACAGAACCTCGCGAACTTCCTGATCCTTACCGAAGGTCCTGACGATCCACTCCGTGGCCAGTTCCTCTGCCGTGGCCGAAGGGGTAAACGCCAGTCTACCAAATCCGTAAAGATTCGCCGCTGCCAGATCATGACCGGTCCAGTTCTCATCATTTCCGGTGTTTGCCACCGCCGCCATGCCGCATGTTGTCTGATCAAAAGTCTTACCCGATACAATGTCCATCACCGTATCGTCCGTCCCGGCCGCATAAGTACGGAACGCGAGAACTTCTTTAAACATGGGAATCAGGTAGCACACATGTCTCTGCTGTCCTGTGTATTCCTGTGCGATCTGTACCTCCAGCATCTGGTTGGAGGCCTTAAGCGCACCAAACAGAGGATGCACAGGTTCCCTGACCTGGAAATCCATCGGCCCGTTCTTGATCTGCAGTATCACATTGTCGCGAAAAGCGCCGTCAAGCTCTATAAAATTGTCATAGCCCGATCTCGCCCGATCGGTTATGTAATCTCTCCAGTCCTGTTTGCAGTTATATACAAAACAGCGCCAGATGATAAGTCCTCCGTAAGGCTCCACCGCCTCGGCCAGCATATTGGCGCCGTCCGCGTGCGTCCTTCCGTAAGTGAACGGCCCGGGACGCCCTTCCGAATCAGCCTTGATCAGAAAACCGCCCAGATCGGGGATCTGCCCGAAAACAAGCTGCATCCGCCTCTTCCACCATTCCCTCACATCTTCCGACAGAGGATCCGCGCTGTCCAACTGGCCAAGCTCCACAGGAGCGGCATAATTCAGGGACAGGAAAAGTTTGATCCCATAACCGGCAAAAATTTCGGATAATCTGCGCAGTTTATCAAAATACCGGTCTGTGATCAGCCATGTGGCGGCGTCCTTTACATTCACATTGTTGATCACCGCTCCATTGATCCCCACCGATGCAAGCAGCCTTGCATAAGTAACCGTCCTCTCATCGATCAGGATCTCATCCTTTTCAAAGAAGAAGGAATTCCCCGAATAGCCCCGCTCGATACTTCCGTCCATATTATCCCAGTGATTCAGCATACGCAGCGGCATCACCGGTTCTTTCCTGACATCCAGCCCCGAAAGCGGATTTTCCATCTGCATCTGTTGTATGAGTTCAAAAGCGCCGTAAAGCCATCCACGGTCCGTGGAAGCCGCAATGACCACGCTGCCTCCCTCTTCAAATACATGATATCCTTCCGGCCCGCATCCTTCTTCCTGCCTGAAGATGATGCTCCCGGCCTGCTGTGTCTCCCGGGAACCGGGATACAGCATAAGGTCCGCCCCCGTCATCTCACTCCATGCCTTCCGGAGCTCTCTTACCGCATTCCCTGTAATGAAATCATCCTCATCGGCATAGATTCTGCCGATCCCTCTCCACTCACTGTCTTCCTCTATCCTCCGATAGGAAAGCCATGCCTGTTCAAATCCCATCCTGCTGCTCCTCCCGCATTGATCCAAACCGCTCTCCGGCCCCGGCTTTTGCATGCTCCCATCAAAAGCCGGGGACAGGTAACGGTCTGTTACTTTATAATCATTTCCTGCTTTGCCATGATCCGCAGCTTTGCAGGTTCTTTGCCTGTCAGTTTCACGCTTCTGCGATCCGGCTGGCTTCCGCCAATGTAGATTTCATACGCTCCTTCTTCCACCCGGTTCACCGCCTGCTCGTCATACAGGGCAAACGCGGCAGAAGAAAGCGCTATGCTGACCTCTTTCGTCTCCCCGGGCTTTAAGGATACCTTGCGTATTCCTTTCAGCTGTGGATTGGGCGTCCCTTCCCTGCAGGCCTTCACATATACCTGAACCGTCTCCGTGCCTTCCCTGTCACCGGTATTGGCAACCTCCACCCGGACCGTGACGCCTTCTTCCTCCACCACGTCAGAAGATACCGCCGCATTGCTGTAGGTAAAATCCGTATAGGACAGCCCAAAGCCGAAGGGATAAAGCGCCTCGTTTTCCATATACCGGTAGGTTCTGCCTTTCATGGAATAGTCTGTAAATTCCGGCAGCTCCTCCGCCGACCTGTAGAACGTAACAGGCAGCCTTCCTTCCGGATTCTTCTCCCCAAATAAGACTCTGGCGATCGCCCGGCCGCCCTGTGCCCCCGGATACCAGCCCTGAATGATCGCCGGAATATGTTCATCCGCCCAGGGAACCGCCAGTGCGCTGCCCGACAGAAGAACCAGTACCACAGGCCTGCCGCTGGCGTAAACCGTCTCCAACAGCTCCTGCTGCTTACCCGGAAGGTCAAGTCCCGGCTTATCGCCGCTGGCATACTGATTGCCCTGGTCGCCCTCCTCGCCTTCCAGTCCCGGATCGAGGCCCAGACACAAAACGATCACATCGCTCGCATCGCAGACGCCCTTTACCTCGGCCAGCCGGTCGCTTCCCTGACTTAAATTACTGATCTTTTCTTTATATAAATGACATCCTTCGGAGAAAAGAACTCTCACCCCGTCTCCCACATAATCCTGAATGCCTTCGGAAACCGTATAGTATCTGGAGGCGGTTCCTTCATAATTGCCCACAAGCGCCTTACGGTTGTCAGCGTTGGGGCCGATGATGCCGATGGTCTTAAGTTTCGATCGGTCAAGCGGCAGCAAATGGTCTTCATTCTTAAGCAGTGTGATACACTTCTCCGCCGCCCGCAGGTTCAATTCCTTCATCTCCCCGGAATCTACCGCCGTATAGGGAATATCGTCGTAAGGCGTGCCGCCTTTTTCCTCAAATACGCCCAGCTTCATTCTTGCCGTAAACAGATTGACCAGCGCTTCATCCAGCCGCTCTTCGGATACCATGCCCTGCTCCACTGCCGATGCCAGATAAGCAAACAGCTGTCCGCAGTTTAAGTCGCAGCCATTGTTCATCGCCATGGCTGCGGATTCCAGCGCCCCGCCGGTAACGCAGTGGCCTTCGTGGAAATCCTTGATCGCCCAGCAGTCCGAAACCACATGACCCTGAAAGCCCCATTCCCCGCGCAGAATATCCAGAAGAAGCGTCCTGCTTCCGCAGCAGGGTTCCCCGTTGGTACGGTTGTAGGCGCCCATCACCGCCTCCACCTTTCCTTCCTGCACGCAGGCTTTAAACGCCGGAAGATATGTCTCGTACAGATCCTGCCTGCTTACCACCGCATTAAAGCTGTGGCGCAGATCCTCCGGCCCGCTGTGCACCGCGAAGTGCTTGGCGCATGCCGCAGCCTTCAGATAATTCTCATCGTGTCCCTGCAGCCCTTCCACGAAACGCACCCCAAGCCTTGACGTAAGATAAGGATCCTCGCCGAAGGTCTCATGTCCTCTGCCCCATCTGGGATCTCTGAAAATATTTACATTGGGAGACCAAAAAGTAAGCCCCTTATAAATATCCGTATCTTCATATTTCTGCTGCATATTGAATTTCGCACGTCCCTCGGTGGAAATGGCATCCGCCACCTGTTCTATAAAATCCTCGTCAAAGGTGGCCGCCAGGGAAATTGCCTGCGGAAACACCGTGGCGACACCGGCCCTCGCTACTCCGTGGAGCGCCTCGTTCCACCAGTTGTATGCCTTGATTCCCAGCCTTTTAATCTCCGCCGCACCGTTTACCGTCTGAAACGCCTTCTCCTCCAGAGTCATCCGCCCTACCAGCTCTCTGGCTCTTTCCCTGTACGCTTCTATTTTTGCTTCATTTCTTACCAATTCCATATGTAATCTCCTGTCGCTTTAACTCCATCCGGAAATTTGTACACTTTCTTTTCAAATATGTTTAAATTATATTGCACTTTGCCACGTTTTTCTCCCTATATCTTGTTCTTCACTTGTCAAATCGTGCTAAAGTTTTCGTTGTGAGGATTTCAAAAAAGAGTTCCCCTTTTTCATTTCTGCATTTTCTGCTCCTGCTTTTCATGATTTTCACATGTTTCTATCTTTTCTTTTGTAACATTCATACTTTTTTACGGGAGATTTTGTACAGATTTACTATAATGGCCTGTTAGCAATATTTGATTTGGCGCTTGCCAAAATGAGAGAATGGAATTACTATTTATTATAGTAAGCGAAATTTGTTATGTCGTTTACGATAGAACAATAGAAGCGCTCAATTCCGGAGAGGTAATACGATATGATCAAGATATTAAATGGAATCCATGAGACAGTTGCTTATGACGCTTTAAGCGGGCTGAAACTTTATCACAACCACGAGACGGAGAACTATCCCGTCCACTGGCATACCGCGGTGGAGATCATCCTGCCCATACGCGGACAATACACCGTGATCACTGACGGGACCCCGCATACCTTCTATGAAGGCGACATCTGGATCACCCCCCCCGGTACGCTTCACGAGCTGATTGCCCCTCCCGACGGCGAGAGGCTGATCCTGCTGTTTGATTACAGTCTGATCTGCAATGTAAACGCCATGGACACCCTGCTCCACACGCTTCTCCCCTACACGCTGATCTCCCGGAAAGAATACCCGGAACTCAACAGCCGCCTGCAGTTCTATCTGGAGGAAGTGGTCCGGGAATACGACAATCCCAGGCCCTTTACCGAGGCCTGTGTCTACTCCCTGATGATCCGCTTTTTCGTTGCGCTGGGGCGGACCAATTTTAATGCCAACACCAGATTCCCCGGTATCACCCGCAACAAGCAGCATGAATATGTAGAAAAATTCATGCTGGTGTGCAACTATATCACCGATCACTGTACGGAAAATATTACGATAGAGGAACTTGCCGACCTGGCGGGCTTTTCCAAGTTCCACTTCGCCCGCCTGTTCAAGCAGTTTTCCAATATGTCCTGCCATGAATATCTGATGCAGAAACGCATTGCCCACGCGGAGCGCCTCCTGATCGAGCCTCATATCTCCATTACGGAGGTAGCCATGCTCTCCGGGTTCAACAGCCTGTCCACTTTCAACAGGATCTTTAAGGCGGCCAAGAACTGCACGCCCTCAGAATATAAGAATTTGAACAGGCTGAAAGAGTAGACAGGCGCATAAAGAAAAGAAAACACTGCATACGCGAAATGCATCCCGGATTGTCTTACGCAAACTGAAACGCCTGAAAATCAAAACAGCTTCCCGGCATAAACACGAACGTCACCGTCACTTTGCCTTTCACCGGCAGCAGCGTGAACGTCGAAGCGGCATACGCATCTCCTCCGGGAAACTCCACGATCTGTTTGCTCTCGCTGTTCCCGTCAAAAAACCGGACATGGACGGTGTTGCTCCCTTTCGGCGCCCGTCCCCAGACGGTTAATTTCTCTGCACCCTTTTCCCCGAAATCCATTTCCGCAAATTCCAGCGACACATTATTGCCGATCTCCTCCACCGCATCCCCGGCGATCCGGAAGCTGTCCCCGTAAAGGTGATCCGCACCGGCGGCCGGTAACCGCATCCACGCCTTCTCACAGCGCACGAAGGAAAATCCCTTGATATGCATCTTCTGCCGCAGAAGGAAACTGATGGTGGTGATTCCCTTCACCCGCCGTTGCAGCCTGAACGTTTCCTCCTGATAGACGTTCCAGACAGAAGGCTTCTGATAGACCACATCTCCGATCAGTTCGCTGTCCGGCTCCCCGGGAATGCCTTCCCAGATCTGGATGGGATATTCCCCGCTGTCCAGTGCAAAGATCGGCATCACAATCTGATCCGACCCGGTCCTTCCAAAATCAATGCCGCCGTAGGACACCACCGTCTCCCCGTCCCGGGCGGTTGCGACGCCCCTCTCATTCCCGTTTCCCGCCTCTCCCTTCACGGAAGTGTACTGGCTTCCGGAAATGAAATCGTAAGGGTCAAGCCAGGCTTTGCCCAGTCCCTGAATCTCAAATTCCAGCTGGGAGATCAGACGGATGGCGTCCGTACCGCTCTTTGACATGCACCGGAGGCGGAAGGCCCCGTCACCAAGCGCCTCCAGCTGCGCCCGGTTCCCGTCCTGAATCAGCCTGACCAGATTGGAGTCCACTCCATGGTCATCCACCGCCCGGAAGAACAGCTCTCTATCATCCGCCTCCGGCGGGTCGATCCGCGCTTCCACCGACAGTCTCTTCCGCTCCGGCCCTAACACCCGGTTCTCTTCCGTGAGCAGCGTGATCTTCCGCACCGGGATCTCATCCGCCCTTCCGGTACGGACCGGCAGATCCGCATTGCATCTTATATCGCAGGGCAGCTTTTGTATAGTCGGCGTTCCAGGGTACACCTCCTCACTGTGGCAGAGCAGGGAAGCGCCGATAAGCCCTTTCGCGCTGACCTGCACCCGGATTTCTCCCGGTTCCCCCACAGACTGGATCATCGCCAGCAGTTTTCCGCCAAAGAGTCTTCTGCTGTCTGTCTTGTAGCTGTCATAGTCGGTGCTGTCGCCATTGTCAAGGCCCACCAGTCTTCCCGCACCGGCCACCTGCACCCGCACCCGGTCACAGGCATTTTCCACCGGATTTCCCCGCTCATCGACCGTGCCGATCTCCAGGAACAGAAGATCCTTCCCGTCCGCTTTGATCACCGTATTTTCCGGGTAGATCCTGACGGCATGGGAATTGCCGAAGGACCGTCTTGTACTCCCTGCGATCTCCCGGCCCGCCTCATCATACGCCACTGCAGTCAGGGCGCCCTCCTCATAGGGCACCTGATAATCCGCCAGAATCGTTCGCCCGCTTCCCGGTGCATGGGAAAGTTTCCGTCTGCCCAGGCTCTTACCGTTCAGAAACAGTTCCACCTCCGGTGCATTGGAACAGACTCTCACGTCGATCAGCTGTCCGGGATTGAAGTCCCAGTAAGGGAACACATGCACCATCGGCGCCTCGTGGTAATCCGTCCATGCCGCCTGCCACACATAGTAAGAGTCCTTGGGGAACCCTGCCGTGTCAATCTGCCCGAAATAGGAGTTCTTGGTATGGTAAGGGGTCGGCTCCCCGATATAATCAAAGCCCGTCCACAGAAACTGTCCCATGGAAAATGCCGTATCCCGGTCAACGGTAACACAGTTCTCCAGCGATTTTGCACCCCAGCTGGTAATACTGTTCCCAAGGGCCGAACACTGCCGGTCATCCTCCGCCAGAATCTCCGCCTTAAGCGGAAAATGATAGATTCCCCTGCTCTGTACAATGGAAGAAGTCTCACTGCCGTAAATAACCCAGTCAGGATGTTTCCTGTGATGCTCCTCATAGTACTTTTCCGAATAGTTGTAACCGGCGATCTTCACCAGATCCGCACATTTACAGGCATTTTCCCAGGGCATATAATTGGAAGCGATCGTGACGCGGGCATTTCTCCAGGGATCGTAACGCTCCACCAGCGCTCTCAGCTCCCCGGTCAGCTCCTGTCCGCGCTCCCCGGCATGGGTATCATATATTTCATTCCCGATGCTCCACAGGATCACACTCGGATGGTTGCGGTCCCGGCATACCCACGCTTCCACATCCCTCTCATGCCATTCAGTAAAATAACGCCCGTAATCATACGTATTCTTCGATCTCTCCCACATATCAAAGGCCTCCGAGATCAGGAGAAAACCCATCTCGTCGGCAAGCTCCACAAACCGTACCGCCATCATGTTGTGGGAACCGCGGATGGCGTTGACGCCCATACTTTTTAACTTCTTCAGTCTGCGCACCATGGCCGCCTCATTAAAGGCCGCCCCCAGTGCGCCAAGGTCGTGATGCTCGCAGACGCCTTGCAGCTTTACATGCCGTCCATTCAGGAAAAAGCCCCTGTCAGGATCAAAGGCTGTATACCGGAACCCAAAGGAACATTCCTCCTGCTGCCGGATTTCTCCGGCGCACACAAGACAGGTCCTAAGCGTATAGAGCGCCGGCTCCTCCACATCCCACAGAACAGGCTTTTCCACCAGATATTCCCTGCCGCTTCGCTCGTCTTTGATCAGCTGCATCGGAACTTCCCGGTTCTGATAAAACAGTCTGTGCGTGACCGCATACGCCTCCTGTCCGCCGCCATCCCGATCCGCTTCCCCGCCGGCCGGTACGACTGCCGGCACATCAACGGCCGTTTCCACCCGGAGCACGAAATCCTCCCGCTGCCTTCTGGTGCTGATATAAACGCCGTTTTCCGGGATACAGATACTCTCCGTCTCCTTCATCCACACGTTACGGTAAATCCCCGCACCGGAATACCATCTGCTGTTGGGCGCCTGAAAACATGCGCTGACCAGAATCTGATTCTCTCCCTTCCGGACATGCTCCGTGATCTCGACAGTAAAAGTAGAATACCCGTACTTCCATTCCGCCGCCTTATGCCCATTCACATAGACGGCACTGTCCATATAGATACCCTCAAAAACGAGAAAAAGCCTTTTCGTCCCATCGCCCGTCCACGTAAAGTTCTTCCGATACCATCCGGTTCCATTCTCATAAAGACGGTCCGCATCGTAAATCAGCCAGTCATGCGGGATATCCACCGGCACGAAATCCTGCTCCCGGCCAAGTGCATCCGAAAGCTCCGTTCCCACCTCCAGCCGCAGAAAAGACCATCCTTCATTCCATAATGTACGCATCGCAATTCTCCCTGTCTGCACCCCTGCCATCCCTGACACAGATGTGCGCATTCCTTTAACAGCAGTTTATCCGTTGTCCGCGGGAATCTCCATGCAGAAAGGACCCATGGGATATCCCTGACTATTGTAGAGCAAAGCTCCCCGGTTCGTATTGGCGAAGCAGTAACGAACCGCTGCCGGAGGACCGGAAAGCGCCCCGCACTTCAACATGATCCGGTCTCCGAACAGCTCCGCCTCTGCCGGAAGCCAGACAATTTCCCCGTCCGCCCTTCTTTCTCCCAATTCAAAGTCCAGAATTGTGCTGCCCTTTTCTTTGTCCCTCACAACCGCTTCGGCGCCCAATTCCAAAACCACCGTCCTGCCCTGTCCGCCCATAGTCCTGATTTTTTCAATCCGTGGGCCTTCACACTGCACATCCATGCCGTAGAGCTTCTTTGCCGCCAGCATCGCAAGCCGGCCGCCGATCTCTCTTTTATTTAAAGGATGCAGATCATTGTCCTCCCCAAGGTCAATGGCCACCGCCATGCCGGTATCCGGTATGGCCAGCGCCTGCCTCTGCAGCTCACGCACCACCGGCCAGCCCTGTCCTGTCTCGTCCGCGTCACTGTCATAAATGTCAATGGCAAAATTCGGAAGCTGCACATACAGAAACGGCAGCGTATCCTCCTGCCAGTCCTTCCGGTATCCGGTTATCATCCTCTGCATCCGGTCCAGATACACATCCGGCACATGCGTATTGGATTCCCCCTGATACCACAGGAATCCGGCTATCGTATACTTCCGGCAGGGAGCCATCATGCCGTTAAAAAGCCCGGTGGGCTTCCAGTTGACGAAATCGGTCGGCAGGATCTGCTCACAGGAAGCGCCGATCTTATACTCCCATTCCCCCTCCAGTTCAATTCTGTGCGCTTCATTCCAGAGTGCATATGTCTTATCCGGCGTAAACCTTCCGCGCCCGTTTTCGCATTTCACGCGGATGGTAATGGTATTCTCCCCCGCCCGCAAAAGCCCTGCCGGAACCGGATATTTCCTGGGCGGGTACTGATAATCTGTATGTCCCACCCAGACGCCGTTAATATATACCGTGTCGCTGTCCACGATCGTTCCCAGCCAAACTTTCGCCTCCCTGCCGGCCATTTCCGCCGGCACCTGAAAGCTCCGCCGAAACCATACGCTTCCGATAAAATCTTTTAAATCCGTATCCCGGAAAAAGAAAGGAATCTTCACCGCTTCCCAGTCGCGCAGATCTGTATCCTCCTTCTCCCAGTGCTCCTTAAGCCCCGCATCCAGACCATCCAGTCCCGCATGCCACGCTTCCGCCTGCTTCTGGTTCTGTAAAAGGACGCCCTGCACAAATGCATCGTCCGCATACCGGTCCGCCGTATCCAGCGCTTCCTGACAGCCTTCCAGCATTTCCCGGCTCATCCAGGATTCAATCCGTGAGCCGCCCAGACTGGCATTGATCAGCCCGACAGGTACGCCGGTCAGCTGATACATCTGCAGCGCAAAAAAGTACGCCGTCGCAGAAAACTGGAGGATCGTATCAGACCCCGCCTGCTTCCATTCCCCCGTCAGATGATCCGCAAGGGGAGCATGAAAATCCGCATGTTCCGTAATCTTAAATGTCCTGATCGCCGGATTCGTACAATCTGCGATCTCCTTCGGATAACGGTCTTTCACCCGCTCCATGGGCAGTTCCATATTAGACTGCCCGGCACAGATCCACACGTCCCCGACCAGAATATCCTTTATGACCGTCTCGTTTCCGGCATCATCCCGGATATCCATCGCGTAAGGACCGCCCGCCTCCGTTTCCTGCATCCATATTTCCCAAACCCCTTCCCGATCAGTAAGGGCAACATATTCCTCCCCCAGGAAAGCGACCATTACCTTTCTCCCCGGCTTGTCAAATCCCCAGATACGCACCCGCTTTTTCTGCTGCAGCACCATACCGTTACTGATCAGTCTTGGCAGCTTCCATTCACTCATAGTTATGACCATGCTCCTTTCTCACCATATAAATTTGTGCTCTCCGGCACAATTTTTTATAAAGATACAGTTAACGACATTAGAAATTTCGTTTACCATAAGTATAGGGCATCTGCCTGTAAAATTCTTTTCATTTTTTAACGAAGCATTGATCAAATATTGCTTTTCGTCCTCTCCTCGACTTTTTTGTTTCGTGTCATCGTCAGATGTAATTCACAACAAGGATCGCCGCTCCCAGAACCGCCAGCACCACTCCCGTGGCCCGGTTCAACGTCGCCGGCGCCGCCTTATTGGCAAATTTCGCCGCAATCCTCGCCCATAACAGTGTCGAAGCCACACAGAATACCAGGCACCACAGGTCCGGACGGCCGCCGATCATAAAGTGACTGACCGCTCCCGTAAAAGCGGTAAATGCCATGATAAACACACTGGTGCCAACTGCCGTCTTCAATTCATATCCCAACACGCCCGTTAAGATCAACAGCATCATCATGCCGCCGCCTGCGCCGATAAAACCACAGATAAATCCTACCAGCGAACCGCAGATCACCGACTGCACGATCCGCTTCCTGCCGTCAACCTGGTTCATGGACTCTCTGGTCGTCATAACAGGCTTCACGATAAACTTGATGCCCAAAAGCAGCGTCATAAAGACAGAAAAGTTTCCCATAGTCGTGTTGGGCACCTTGCTTGCCACCCAGCTCCCGAACAGTGTGACCAACAGAACCGAGACCATCATCACAACACCGTTCCTGATATCCAGATTCTTATTCCTGCCGTAGGTATAAGCGCTCACGGCGCTGGCCAGCACATCGCTGGCCAGCGCGATGCCCACCGCCTCATAGGCCGGCAGTCCCAGAAACGTGATCAGCATCGGACTGATCACCGCCGCCGCACTCATGCCCGCAAATCCGGTGCCCAGACCGGCTCCGATTCCCGCCACAAAACAGATGATAAATTTAAACATACGATATCGCACTCCTTCCTGCCGTGTTGCACAGCAAAACCATAAAAGTACACTTCACATACTCCCGCAGTTCACTTTAAATAACGATTGATATTGTCAAAAATATGATCCATGCAGCGTCTCATCCCTTCCATCTCCTCCTGTGTCATGCCCTGCAGCAGGATGTCGAAAAACCGCTTCTGCGCAGCCTGTCCGTCCGCGACAATCTGCGCCGCGGCATCACAGATCCGCAAATGCGCTGTCTTACGGTTAGCCTGCGCATATTCTTTCCTGAGATAACCGCAGTTCTCCATATGGCTGACCGCCGCCGATACCTGCGACTTAGACAGATATCTCACTTCCACAATATCGGTAGCCGTGTCAAACTGCCGGTTATTGGCCAGAAAAAGAAGCACATCCAGCTCGATGCGCGTGACGCCATGCTTTCCGCAGACATCCCCGACACATTTCGCATAGAGTGTCTTGATCGCATTCTGATGTTCCCACATATTGGTCGGTATCATGGTTTCTCCTTGTGAACAACAAATACTCGTTTCATTTTTGCTCTTGATTTTTGTTGTTTTTTGTTCTTTTTAGAACTATTTTACTCTATCTGTCCTGTTTGTCAATACCTCCGCTGTACGACGGCTTCTCTGTTACGGAATCTGCCCATTCCAAGTCGCCTGTGGCGAGGGGCAGGTTGCTTTGGAAATGGAAATATTCAAATTTCATGCAGCGTACCATGGCTTAATTTAAGTATGGTGTCTGCCTGTGCGGCCAATTCGTTTGCGTGGGTTACAACGATCACACATTTATTCAGCTCATGTGCACTTTCTTTCAATATGCGGATAATTCCGGCTGCCGTGTCCTCATCCAAATTTCCCGTTGGTTCATCAGCTAAAATAACGGGCGTATCAGAAGCCAGTGCGCGGGCAATCGCTACCCGCTGCTGCTGTCCGCCGGACAGTTTCATCACATTGCGTTTTGCTTCTTCCTCTGTTAAGCCAAGCCGTTCTAATATCGGCAGTCCTTTTTTCTTTGCTGTCAGTTCTGCATTTTCAATGGCGTTCATATAATCAATCAGGTTATAGCTTTGAAATATCAAAGAAACATGACTGCGCCTGTGATATGCAAGCCCCCGCTGCAAAATATTTTCCTGCTCAAAGAGAATTTCCCCTTTGTGGGGAACATCAAGCCCACCGATCAGTGACAATAATGTTGTTTTTCCAGAGCCGGACGCTCCAAGAACAGCATACATTTTTCCGGCTTCAAACGCTGCGTTTATATTTGATAAAACCGGTTTTCCATTCTGATAGGCATATCGTACTTCTTTCACTTCTAATAAAGCCATTTTTTCATAACCTCCCTTTCAGCTCATTCTGGATAAAATTTCCCGTGGTTTTAAGCGCATAACTGTCAGTGAAGAAACTCCTGTTGAAATAATAATAATTGTAATACCGATAACATAAAGTTGCAGCATACTATATATGCCGACGGTCGTATGAAGCTGTGTTTCCTGCGTTCTCTCCGTTTCTGCCAATGCGGCTGCACTTTCACCATCAACACTGTTCTCCTGCTTCTGTGACATATCTGACGGGGCAGCGTTGTCTTTTATACTGATTGAAACATCCTCACCGCTGTATCCGTCTTTGATCTGCGTTACGACTCCTGCCTGTTCTTCCCTGACAGGCGTCGTTTGCTGCAGCAATCCGTTCGCCAGTTGATTCGCGATCGTATTACTTGTTACATAAGAAAATCCAAAAGCAAAAACCGCAATTATAAAAACCTCTGCCAAATACTGGCTGATGATGGTTCCTTTTGCAATGCCGAGAGAAAGAAAGACCCCTGTTTCGTGAATACGGCTTCTTCCCCACAGAGTCAGAACCAAAGAGAGAATAACCGCACTGACAAGCACGATAACAATCATCATAGTTGTTACCAGCATCTGGACTTTCTGCAGAGGCGCAGCAGCTTCCAGGTATGTTTCATTGTCTGTTATCATTTCAAAAGCGCGCCAGTCAATGGAGGGTAAATTTTTCACGTCCGAAATGATCTGATTCAGCTGTGCCGGGTCAGACACCGCAAATGTCACGCTTCCGAATCCGGCCGGTATATTCCCTGACAGATTTTGCAACGTTTGAAAGTCAACAAAAATCTGATTTTCTGCTTTTTCATAAGCAACAATATTTTCATAGAGCGGGTCGGGTTTTAAAATTTCATAAATCCCAATGATCTTAACCGTCACTGTATTTTCACCTTGTATGGAAATGGTGTCGCCTGATTTCAGGCCGTTTTTTTCCGCCAGGGCCCTGCTGATAACGGCAGCATTCTTTTCATTTTCCGTGATGTGGTTTCCTTCGATCAGATTGAATTTTTCCGATTGAAAAAAACTGCTGTTTCGCGTATCCAGGACACTCCGGGCGTAGATCAAATTGCTGTATTCTGCTTTTACAGGGACATTTCCGGGAAAGATGGCAAGATCTGTGGAAACAAACATATGTGTTTCCGCGTTATAGCTTTTCACCCCGTTAATGGCCATAACCGTGTCAATCATTTCCCGTGTAACAGGATATTTTGTATAGAGTTCCACACTGCCATCATCGTCAACAATTTTCCCTGCATAAGGATTGCTGTCTGAAAGGTCCACTGCTATTTGGAACTCACCGCCTAAAGTCTTTCGTAAATCGTGCTGCGCTTCCCGTGATGATTTTGCAATCGAAAGTCCCGTTAATACAAAAGTTGCCATGACAAGAAGTATCAAAAAGAGCAGGATACTTTTACCCGTTTTTCTTGTGACGTATAAAAACGCCCGTTTGACAGTTCCCATTTTAGTACCTCCGTTTTCTGCTGTTTGTTTTATGGAACAGTGTCAGCATAGCTTTCCAATGTGGAACCAGTATGAAACATATATGGAGAGAATCAGGAATTGAAAAAGCTCCCCCGCTTTTGAGAGAGCTTTCCTGTTACTCTATTACTGTATTTATCGTAAACGAAATTTTTAATGTCGTTTACGATAGATTGGATAGATTGATGACGAACCTCATTCCCGGCGGTTCTTTCATGGGAAGAAATGAATAGGACATGCCCATAGACTTTAGAACGGTATCAACGATATACAGCCCAAGCCCGTTGCCGCCTTTGTCACAGTTTCGGTCAAAGTCCGGGCGATAAAACGGCTCAAAAAGATGTTGTAATATGTCAGCAGGGATCGGGGAACATTCATTTTCTACGATAATTTTCTGCCTGTCGATATATACAGAAATTTTTCCACCTGTTTTTGTGTATGCAACAGCATTGGCAAGAACATTTGAAACAGCTTTTTCAAACATCTGCGGCGGCAGTACCACAGAAAAATGATCTGCGGCATCAAAGTGGAACATAATACCTTTTGTCCTGGCGATCAGAATATAAGGCTCGCACAAACCGGAAAGCATATTGGAAAGATCAACTCTTACTGCCGTTTCCTTCTTTGCAGATACACCCAGATTTGAGGTTTCAAGTATATCATGTATCATTTCTGCAAGGTGTTCTGTCATTTCTTTACATTCCGGCAGGAGGCTGTCATAGTCTTTATATTTCCCGATTCCAAGTATCATATTTTCCAAAGTAGCATTTAACGCCGTGACAGGCGTTTTTAACTCATGTGAAGCGGCCCGCAGAAAATCTACCTTTAATTTTTCGCTTTCACTTACACGCTGCTTCTCAATTTCAAGGTTCTCAATCGTTGACAGCAAACTTTGATATAAATAATTGATATTATCGGCTAATATACCGATTTCGTCTTTTGAATTGCTGTTGCAGAAAACGCCTCTTTGCATTTGTGCCATTTGTCCTGTAACCATACTGATGTGTCTGACAGGAACCGTAATCTTTCTTGAAAATAAAAAAGAACAAATTGTTGAAACAGCCACACAACAAATCAAAGAGAAAGGCAGGGCCTGCAAAACAGCTTTCGTAACATAATCTGTTACATTCAGACTTGTATAAAAAGACATTTGCGCCTGCTGATTCACCGAAACATCAATCCATTCCGGTTTTGTAAAGAAATAGAGCAGCATATGAGCCACACCGACAATAAAAAGCATAAGCCCCAATGTGTAAGCAAAGGTTTTCGGAAATATTTTTATCTGTTTCATGATTCTGCCTCATATTTGTAACCGATCCCTTTAACCGTAATAATACAGTCAAGCCGGAGTTTTTTGCGTAAGTTCTTAATGTAAGTATCAACCGTTCTGTCAATAATGGGATAACTGTCACCCCACAGATCATCCAGTATCTGTGAACGGGTAAGCACCAGCCCTTTATGCTCCACAAGCAATTTCAACAGATCAATTTCTTTCGGCGTAATATCAATCTTTCCCAGGCTGTCTTTTGCCGTATAACCGGAAAAATCAACTGTCACATCTCCAAAAACCATTCTGTCGGGCATGATACTTTTCCCGCTTCGGCGTAAGAGGGCTGTGATGCGCCGCCCTAATAAAATCATGGAAAAAGGCTTGGTCATGTAATCGTCAGCCTGTTCATCAAAACCCGTCACCTGTGTATATTCATCTTCAATAGCTGTCAGCATAAGAACAGGAACTGAACTCTTCCTCCGTATCTCATGCAAAACAGAAAGCCCGGATATTTTGGGCAGCATAATGTCTAAGACAATAAGATCAATCTTATTCGTATCAAATATTTGTAACGCACTTCCACCGTCATAAGCGGGAATTATTTTGTGTCCTGCTGATTTTAAATATTCACATACTGCGTCGTTGGTTTTTACATCATCTTCCACAATAAGTATTGTTGCCATCAAAACACCTCCTGACTTTCAGTCTATCATGCCAATGTGAAGCAAATATGAAATCAATCTGTTTCGGAGAAGTTTTATACAGGAAATATAACATGTAAAAAACATATTTCATCATTCTCCCCCATTTTTTTGTATAATTTATTTTGGGAATATCCAGATTCTCCAGCACCAACGTTTTCTTTTTCTTGCGCCGCCTGTCTAACAGAAATTTCTGATACATCTTTTTAGGAATAGTCGAATAATCCGTATCGGCAGGGTTAAAGACTTCCTGCTTTGAGAACACATGGTACAGGCAGACCAACATTATGCGCTCAATGACGAAAAAAAGAAAAGAACCTCACCCGCCAAGGTTTGGTTCGTTTGATTCTGCTTTATTGTATACATCGAACGGAATATAATTTAACAGAATAAATACTGTCTATCTCTTTTTGTACAGAATGATCTCGGGATCCACACCATTGCAGCCATATTCGCATACCAGCAGATAATTATCATCTGCAACAAGTCCATAACACCTGTCACTGTTATGTTTTTCGACCTGACTGCCCAGATATACTTTTGAATCATCAAGCAGCTTAATTTTTTCTCCATTTGGTAACGTATATTCCAAATTGACATAGGCGCCGTATAACTGACAGAGATCTGCGACCGGCGGCATATCGGCAATTCCCAGAAGGTTGAACTCTGCGATCAGACGCTCCTTATACGCCATAAAATATTTTTCGCCATCAGTTTTATAGCATTCAGCCGCAACACATTCTCCACCAAAAGGCCTGCCATTTGTTTCCGCACAGCCTTTACAGCTTTCTTTCCATCCGCATCCGATACAATCAATTCCACATATTGTCTTCATTCGATATTTACCTCCGTAAATTTTGATCTGGCTGTCTTACCCTTTTCCACATATGTATTCCTTCCCACTCTATTTACGCATACTTATGCCCACGTCATCCCTGACACAAATATTTTCAAAAAAAGAACACAGATCTTCATCTGATCAGCAGATTCATACAAATGAGCGCCGCCAGAAAGACGATATTCCACGCTGTAAAAAGCGCAATATAACTTCCCTTGCGCTCTCCGGCCTCCTTTGCCACATTTTTATAGGAAATCAGACTGGCCATAGAGGCGATCAGCGTCCCCAGCCCACCCAGATTCGTCCCCACGATAAGTCCCGCCATATCCTCCGTAAATCCCGATAACAGCAATGCTGCCGGTACATTGCTGATAACCTGGCTTGCGACCACGGCGGTATAGATCTCCCTTCCTGCAATAAAACTCTGTAAAAAGTCCCGAAAGGTCGGAACTCTCCCCACATTTCCGACAAAAACAAAGAATTCCACAAAAGTAAAGAGAAGGGAATAATCTACCTTCGTAAGGATATGCCTGTCCATTACAAAGATCACGGCAAGCACCACAAACAAGACCGTCTGCCACGGCAATATATGTCCAACCACCAACAGGCATAGTAAAAACAGCATGAGGTAAACTGCAAGCTGATAAAAGGTCTTTTTCTCCATCGAAGACGTCTCTTTTGAAGCCGCTTTCTCCATTTGGGAAAACCGGGAACATACTCTGCCCTGCAAGACGCAAAAGACAGTCAGCAGCACCAATGACACAAGCGTATATGGCAGCATGAGCATAAGAAATCCGCCAACCGACATCCCCGCCTTTCCGTAGAGATACAGATTTTGCGAATTACCGATGGGCGTCAGCATACTGCCAAGATTTGCCCCTATGGTCTGTAAAACCACCACTGGCAAAAGAAGCCTGTTTTCCAGTTCCGTTCCCAGCATACGGAGCACAATAAACGTGAACGGCACGAAGGTAATGAGCGCAACATCGTTGGTGATCAGCATACTGAAGAAAAAACAGAGCCAAACCAGGGTCAGTACCAGACCGCTCCCGCTTCCTACCCGCCCCAAAAGCTTTCGGGCAATGCGGTCAAACACACCGATTTTCTGCAAGCCCGCCATGACGCACATGAGGCAAAACAAGATTGCCAGCGTTCTGAAATCGATATAGCCCGGATAGTTCCTGTCCGGCGGCACAAGGAACATGGAAAACACCGCCAGTATAAACGCGATGCACAGAACGGTTTCCTTTTTAAAAAATGCCGATATCTTCCTCCTGATTCTCTGACACATAGTAGACGTCTCCCTTATATACAAATTCTTCCTCAAATTGAAACAACCTATTTCTGCTTCTCTCCAGATTTACGCAACATAACACCATAAACACCACGCCCGCCGCCAACAGGACACACATGATCTGATCCAGCGCAAAAAAGATGGGGCACCGTAAGAAACCGGCTGCGCCAAATGGCAGCATTGTTATCATGAAGCCCGACCCGTGGTACAATGCTCTGGTTGACCCCTGTGACATAACCCCATCTATTCCTTAGTAATACAATCATTATGTACAGACTGCAATAAAAAAGCAACATCTATTCATTGTTATTTAAGCAATGCTGTACCGGGACTTCATCGGTGGATACTATCCCCATTTTGATACCAGCATTACATTCACGTATCAGTTTTATCGTATTCGATTCTGTCATTTTAGCTGGTTGGCCTCAAAAAATGTGAGTCAAAACCTAAGCCTGTGGCAATGAGACTGTTTCACACAAAGTATACAACATGATATTTGCACTAAGGAGAAACTCTACCTTTTTATAAAAAAACCTTTCTTTTATCTATTGACATTTATTAGCTGGACTTCTATATTTATGCCATTGATTTATAGGAACATAAAAATAAAACATCAAATAACATCAAAAGGCACACGTATTCAACTTATCATGCAGGCAGATAAATATCATACTTTCAAACCCTGAATCAACCACAGTCCAAATAACCCGGATTTTCTACTCCTTCACCCGCCAAAATAAGCCAAAAGATTTGCATCCTACTGTATCTAATAAATCCTGGCTAAAAAAAACGGAAACGCCGTATTCACCGACATTTCCGCACTCCTACAGATAATAGCGAGAGGGGGACTTGAACCCTCGACACTACGGGTATGAACCGTATGCTCTAGCCAGCTGAGCTATCTCGCCATATTCAGTTCCAATGGGGCCTATAGGGCTCGAACCTATGACCCTCTGCTTGTAAGGCAGATGCTCTCCCAGCTGAGCTAAGACCCCATATGGACGGGTCACTTCCGCAACCCGCTTTGCTAGTATACAATTTTTTACCACTGATTGTCAAGTGCTTTTCCAAAAAAATTTCAATTTTTTACAATATTTGTTACAATTCGCACCGACGACAACTTTTACACTTTTTATAATCAGGCTTTCTATTTTATTTCCCTGTTTCCTGCCTGCTCTTACTTCGTTTTATGGTCTTTTCCTCTCAAACCCGAGATACCTCGTCCCCTGAAAGGTCAACTCACCCTCATCGCCCTCCACCAGCATTCCATATTCAGAACCATCGACCGGAAACTCCATCCTGTCACCGCTGGCAAATTGAAAGGTGACATAGTACCATGTGGAAGATGTCGTATGGTGTCCGCCTCCGGCGTCTCCCGCATTCGCGTGAGAATGATGTGATACTTTCGTCCTTCTGGATACCACCACGGCCGAAACAGTAAGGCGCGGGGAATGATTGTTCTTATTCCGGGTGCTGATTCCCCGTGCAGCTCTTAACAGAATCACCACCATGATCACGATCGTTACCACCACGATCAAACCAGACATCACTGTAAACATCAATCCAAATGCCATACGCGCCACCTCCCGCCTGCTTACCTTCCCATTATAGCCCTCATGATTCCGCTGCGCAGAATCTTAATGCGAGAATACCCATTTCCCGGGCATTCTCCATATCATAAACCGCCTTCTGGCACCAAACCGCTCCTACATCCTCTCCGGTGCAGAGAAACCAAGCAGGTCAATGCAGACTTCCAGCACATCTCTGGTTAACATAAGTAATGCTATCCAGCCCGCCTTCTTCTTCGCATCCTCTTCTGTCAGAATCTTTGTCTCATGATAAAAACGATTAAAGGCATTGGCTATATCATAGATATAAGCACAGATCCTATGCGGCGCGATCTCCTCGTAAGCCGCCTCCATCACGGTATTAAACTTTGCCAGCTCCAGCACCAGACTCTTCTCGGAATCATTGACCACCTCTTCGATGACTATATCAGTCAAACTTCCGCCCTGTTCCACATATTTACCCAGAATTGACTTGATCCGTACAATCGTATAAAGAATATACGGCCCCGTATCCCCTTCAAAAGAGGTAAACCGATCCAGATCAAAAATATAATCCTTCGACGCCTGGTTTGACAGATCCCCGTACTTGATGGCCGCCAGTCCGACTACCTTCGCCGTCTGCTCTGCCTCTTCTTCATCAATCTCATAGCCCTTCGTTCCGGCATTCTCCCGGATCTTGCGGATCATCTCCTCATCAATCTCCCGGATCAGGTTTTCCAGACGCATGACGCCGCCTTCCCTCGTCTTAAAAGGCTTCCCGTCCTTGCCGTTCATGGTGCCGAATCCGATATGCACCAGCTCCGTATCCGCATTGACCAATCCGGTCTTTCTTGCACAGCGGAATACCTGTTCAAAATACAGCTCCTGTCTCTTATCCGTCAGATAGATCAGCTTGTCCGGATGATACTGCGTCATACGATCCAGAATCGTGGCCAGATCCGTAGTATTGTAAAGAGACGCTCCGTCCGATTTCAATATCATACATGGCGGCACTTCTCTCGTGTCCGTCTCTTCCTTCACATCCACTACCAGAGCTCCATCGCTCTCATAAGCGTAGCCGCCCTTCTTCATCTCTTCCACCATGCCGGGAATGATATCGTGAACGTCCGACTCTCCCTTCCAGAGATCAAATTCCACATTCAGGTTTACATAATTTTTCTTCAAATCTGCCACGGATACACGGATGATATGATCCCATAATGCCCTGTAACCGCGCACGCCATTCTGCAGCTTATAGGTTGCTTCCATGGCGTCTACCTTATAAGCCTCGTCCTCCTTGGATTTCGCACTGGCTGTCGGATAGATCTCTTCCAGCTCGGAGATGGTAAAAGGTGCTTCCTGCGGATACTCTCCCGCAAAGGAATCATCGAAATAAACCAATCCCGGATTGCGCTTCTGCAGTTCCGTAATGATCAGCCCCATCTGCAGACCCCAGTCACCCAGATGGATATCCCCGATCACATCATGCCCCGCATAACGGCAGATCCGCTTGATACTCTCCCCGATCACACCGGAACGCAGGTGCCCCACATGAAGCGGCTTCGCCACATTAGGCCCGCCGTAATCAATAATGATCTTCTTCGCCTTCTCCGGCATCTGCAGGCCGAATTTCTCGCTGTCTCTCATCCCGCGCAGATAATCCCGCACAAACGTCTCCGACACCTTCAGATTCAAAAAGCCCGGAGCCACAGCGGACACCTCCGTAAAGACACTGCTCTCCTGCAGCTGTCCGGCCACATCCTGAGCGATCATAAGCGGCGCCTTATGATATTTCTTCGCACCCGCCATGGCGCCATTGCACTGATACTCGCACAGATCGGGTCTGTTTGACACCGTCACTTTTCCCAACGCCGCATCGTACCCTGCCGCCACAAACGCTTTCATCATCTCTTCCGAAATCAAATCCAATATTTTCTGCATCTTCTTCCAAGCCTTTCTTATATCTTTGTGCTTCTTTTTCTGTTTTTTTGCCTTTTGTTTCCTTTTTTGTCTTTCGGCCCTTTTGCCTTTTGTCTTTTGTTCCCTTTTTTCGTCTTTCTGTCTTTCCTACTACTAAACCAGAAAAACCGTTCCTGTGTCAATACTCATTTACAAAAAAATCAGTCATCATAATCATATCCCGGTTCTTTGCACAGCTTCCCTCGATTTGGCTCGATTTCCTTGTCCCACACCTGCGCCTTCCAGTTTTCCGGAGGAATATCATGAATCGCAATAGAAACACTGTCTTCACTTGTCTCAAATATTTCAGCAATATCTCTCGTTATTTTAGCTGCAAGTATCTTCTTCTGTGCATAAGTCCGTCCGGCATAACATTTAATATCTACATGTGGCATTTTCTGCTCCTCCCTGCACGTTCTTTTTATACGGTATTTCTGTTATCATTCTGCTGCGGAGCCAGTGTCGCTTTCCTTCTCACGTTCCGTCTCCCGCTGCACCCGGGAGTACACGCATCCGCAATAATCCTGCCGGTACAAATCATACTCTTTCGACAGCTCCACAGACCGCTTATACCCGTTTTTCTTCTTAAAGTCAGAAGGCAGCCAGGCAGTCCCGTACTCTTTCGCAAACTGCTCGCCGATCTCATTCAGCTTCGCAGCATTTTTCAGAGGGCTGATGGTCAACGTTGTTGTAAAATAATCATATCCGCCCGCCCGGGCACGCTTCGCCGTCTCCCGCAGCCGGAGCGCATAGCAGGCAAAGCACCGTTCCCCGCCCTCCGGACACTGCTCCAGTCCGTGTGCGATCTCATAGAAACATGCCGGTTCGTAGTCGCCTTCTACAATGTCGATCAAATACCCCGTATTTTGTTCCTGCCCTGTGCCTGTTTCCGCCTGCTTCGCTTCTCTGCTATATGCATTATAAGCGGCAATCAACCGCTTCTGCTCGGCCACCCGCTTACGATATTCCTGCGCTTCGGTAATATTAGGATTGTAATAAAAAACAGTGATCCGAAAGAACTGCCGCAGGTATTCCAGTACATAACTGCTGCACGGCGCACAGCAGCTGTGCAGGAAAAGTGTCGGCGCACTGCCGCTTTTGATATCTACCGTTATTTTATCCAATTCTTTCTGATAATTCCTGACGGCACTCATAGATCCTTACCTCCTTCCGAAGCACTTTGTACTAAGGCCGCTGGCAAACCGTCCTCAATATCTTATCCATCTTACGCGGACATACCTGACCTTATGCCTTCCCTCGCCTTGCGATCGTGGCAATATCAATCAAAGTCATTTTCCCCTGCCTGGCCGCATTCTCCAGGCTGGATACCAGCGCCGCCGCCGTATCCAATGCCGTAATGCAGTTCACGCCGGTCTCGATGGCTGTCCTGCGGATCAGGAAGCCGTCCCTGCTCTTATCCCGTCCCTGGGTGGGCGTATCAATGACCAGATCGATTCTGTGCCCGAGGATCAAATCCATGACGGTAGGGGATTCCTGCCTGATCTTATTCACTTTTCTCGCCTTCACACCGGCCTCCCGCAACGCCGCCGCCGTGCTTCTTGTGGCATAGATGATATAACCCAGCTTCTCGAAGCGGCGGGCCAGCCCGATGGCCTCGCCTTTATCCGCGTCTTTTACGGTTATGATCATCTGTTTATGTTTGGGCAGATTCACGCCCGCCCCCAGAAATGCTTTATACAGCGCTTCATTAAAGGTCCTGGCTATCCCCAGGCACTCTCCCGTGGATTTCATCTCCGGTCCCAGGCTGATCTCCGCGCCGCGGATCTTCTCGAAGGAAAAGACCGGCATCTTCACGGCATAGTAATCCGCCGCCGGCTGCAGCCCCGGTTCATAGCCCAGATCCCGGATCTTTTTCCCGATGATCACTTCCGTGGCAAGATCCACGATCGGGATTCCCGTCACCTTACTGATATAGGGTACGGTCCGGGAAGAGCGCGGGTTCACCTCGATCACATACACCTCGTCGTCCATGGCGATAAACTGGATGTTGATCAGGCCGATCACATGCAATGCCTTCGCCAGCCGTCTGGAATACTCCGCGATGGTCTCCTTCACCTTCTCGCTGACCGTGGGAGCCGGGTAGACCGAGATACTGTCCCCGGAATGGACGCCGGTGCGCTCGATATGTTCCATAATGCCCGGAATCAGGATATCGGTGCCGTCGCAAACCGCATCCACCTCCAGCTCTTTGCCCTGCAGGTATTTGTCCACCAGAATCGGATGTTCCTGCTCGTAGCGGTTGATGACCGCCATAAACTCCTCGATCTCCTGATCTGAGAGAGCAATCTGCATCCCCTGACCGCCCAGCACATAGGAAGGCCGTACCAGCACCGGATAACCCAGTCTGCCTGCCACCTCTTTGGCCTGCTCAGCCGTATAGACCGTACCGCCCGCCGCTCTCGGGATCTCCGTCTCTTCCAGAATCTTGTCAAAAAGTTCCCGGTCCTCGGCAGCGTCCACATCTTCCGCCTTCGTTCCCAAAATGGGCACGCCCATCTTCATCAGGCTTTCTGTCAACTTGATCGCCGTCTGCCCGCCAAACTGCACCACTGCGCCATCCGGCTTCTCTACCCTGACGATATTCTCCACATCCTCCGGCGTCAGCGGCTCGAAATAGAGCTTGTCCGCGATATCGAAGTCGGTGCTCACCGTCTCCGGGTTGTTGTTGATGATGATCGTCTCGTAGCCCTCTCTGGAAAAAGCCCAGGTGGCATGAACACAGCAGTAATCGAACTCAATGCCCTGCCCGATGCGGATCGGACCGGAACCCAGTACCAGCACCTTTTTCTTCGGATGGGTCTCCTCCACTTCCGTCTCCGACCCAAACACGGAATAATAATAAGGCGTACTGGCCGCAAACTCCGCCGCACAGGTATCCACCATCTTGAAAGCCGCCATAATGCCATTTTCATAACGTATGTTCTTTATTTCTTCTTCAGTTCTGCCCGTCAATCTGGCGATCACCGTATCCGGAAATTCCAGCCGTTTGGCCTCTTTTAACAGTTCTACCGTCAACGGATCCTGCTCCAGACGCGCCTCCATCTCCGTGAGAATCGCAATCTTATCAATAAACCAGTGATCCACCATGGTAATCTCATGGATCGTATCATAGTCAATGCCCTTGCGGATTGCCTCCGCGATGATGTAGATCCGCTGGTCATCCACCACTTTCATCCGCTCTTGCAATTCCTCCGCGGAAAGCGCGGAAAAGTCATAACTGCGCAGGCAGTCCACATGCTGTTCCAGAGACCGGATCGCCTTCATCAGCGCCCCCTCAAAGTTATTGCCGATGCTCATCACTTCGCCCGTGGCCTTCATCTGGGTTGTCAGTGTGCGCTTGGCCGTAATGAACTTATCAAAAGGCAGTCTGGGAATCTTGACCACGCAGTAGTCCAGCGTTGGCTCAAAGCTGGCGTAAGTCTTACCGGTGATGGCGTTCTTGATCTCATCCAGCGTATAACCCAGCGCGATCTTGGCCGCCACCTTGGCAATCGGATAGCCCGTTGCCTTACTTGCCAGCGCGGAAGAACGGCTTACACGGGGATTGACTTCGATCACACAGTACTCGAAACTGGTAGGATGCAGGGCAAACTGCACATTACACCCGCCGGTGATCCCCAGCTCGTTGATGATGTTGAGCGCGGAACTGCGTAACATCTGATATTCTTTGTCCCCTAATGTCTGGGAAGGAGCCACCACGATGCTGTCACCGGTATGCACACCCACCGGATCGATATTTTCCATATTACATACGGTGATACAGTTGCCGGCTCCATCCCGCATCACCTCATACTCGATTTCCTTCCATCCCGCGATGCAGCGTTCCACCAGAACCTGTCCCACCCGGGAGAGACGCAGGCCATTTGCCAGGATCTCCTCCAGCTCGATCTGGTTATGGGCGATACCGCCGCCGGAGCCGCCCAGCGTATAGGCCGGGCGCAGCACCACCGGATATCCGATCTTATGCGCAAACGCCACGCCGTCTTCGATATTCTCCACCACCAGAGACGGCGCGCAGGGTTCCCCGATCTTCTCCATCGTCTCCTTGAATTCCAGACGGTCCTCCGCCTTGCGGATCGTCTTCGCCGTCGTACCCAGCAGTGTGACGCCATGCGCTGCCAGAAAGCCCGATTCGTCCAGTTCCATACCCAGATTCAGGCCGGCCTGTCCGCCCATGTTAGGCAGCAGGCTGTCCGGTTTCTCCCTGCGGATAATCTCCTCCAGCACCCTTACTGTCAGCGGTTCGATATATACTTTATCTGCAATATCACCGTCGGTCATGATGGTAGCCGGATTGGAGTTCACCAGGATGACTTCCATGCCCTCCTCTTTCAGAGAGCGGCACGCCTGCGTTCCCGCATAGTCAAATTCCGCCGCCTGCCCGATCACAATAGGACCCGAGCCGATTACGAGTACTCTTTTTACATTCGGATTCTTAGGCATTCTTTCCTCCATTCCGAAGCGTTTTACGCTGAGAACGCGAGCAGAATTTAAAATTCTGCTCTGCGATCAAGGAGTTTGTGACGCTCCGGCACAAACTCTAACTGAACTTGTTCAGTTTGCTGAACTAAATTGCTCTTTCAGAGAATTTATTCAGCCTTACCCCTCCGCATCATTTTGATAAACCGTTCAAACAACTCTCCGGAATCCTGGGGTCCCGGGCATGCTTCCGGATGAAACTGCACCGTAAAGATATGCTTGCCGGTGTAGGAAAGTCCCTCGTTGGTCCCGTCATTGACATTCACAAAAGCAGGCACCGCCACCCTGGGATCCAACTTCTTCATATCCACCACATAGCCATGATTCTGAGAGGAAATATAGACCCTGCCTGTCTCCAAATCCTTCACCGGATGATTGCCGCCTCTGTGGCCGTATTTCATCTTATAAGTATCCGCTCCGGTGGCCAGCGCCATCAGCTGATGCCCAAGGCAGATCGCAAAGATCGTGATATCCGTATCATACAGCTTCTTGATCTGCTCGATTACCTCCGTGCACTCCTTCGGGTCACCCGGGCCATTGCTCAGCATAATGCCGTCCGGTTTCGCGTCAATGATCTCCTGGGCCGTCGTAAAAGCCGGATAGACCGTCACTTCACACCCTCTGGCAGCCAAAGACCTGGCGATATTATCCTTCGCACCCAGATCCAACAGCGCGACTTTTAACCCCCTGCCCGTCAGTTCACGGACCATGCTGGGCTTCTTCTCCCGTATACCACTCTCATATGCTTCTTTTTTAAATTGGGAACTTCCGGAGACCGGACCATTATCTGATAAGTCCTGTGCGGCAGACAACGTATATTTCTCCCGGCAGGTCACAAGATCAACTACCTTGCCGGTCGTATACGCCTTTAGTTTCGGAAGGATATCTTCCAGATCATATTTCTCGTTGGTGGTGATCATGCCGTTCATCGTACCTTTTTCCCGAAGGATCCTGGTAAGCGCCCTCGTGTCGATCCCCGCGATACCGGGAATACCGTTTTCTTCAAGAAACTGCTGAATCGTCATGTCACACCGGAAATTACTGGGAATACGGCTCAATTCCCGAACGATAAACCCGTCCGGCCAGGGCCTGCCCGACTCCATGTCATCCTTACAGATGCCGTAATTACCGATCAACGGATACGTCATGCAGACAGCCTGTCCGGCATAAGACGGATCCGTCAGCACTTCCAGATATCCAGCCATCGACGTGTTGAACACGATCTCACTGACGATCTCCTTCTCAGCGCCGATGTGGATTCCTTCAAAAAGAGTCCCGTCTTCCAAAATTAAGAAAGCTTTCATCCTGTCACCTGTTTCCTCTCAAACGATATCTAAAATCTTACTATTCTTCGCATAATCGCTTCATTATAGCACAGGAGTTTCACTCGTTCAATTCTTTCTTTTCTGACCGGAGCGTGTTCCGTGGAAACCACAGAAAAATCTTTTTGTGTTATTCACCTGTCAGATCATAATACAGCATCGAAACAGCCGGTACAACAGGTCTCGTTTCGATCAGATCCGCCGGAATCTTGCAGGTTCCAAACAGCTGTCCAAACACGGTAAGCATGTCCCCTTCCAGAATAAGCGTATCGTCCGCTTCCCTGTCATCCCTGACAATATAATAACGTGTGATATTATTTCCATCTTCCGCCTTACATAAATAGTAGATGTTATCATCAAACAATCCGCCATTCACCTGACAAACTACCTGTACCTCCATGGTAAGCGCCGTATCCAGACAGCTCTCTGTATCTCTGAGCATCGCTTTGTAGCTCACTGTGGTACATTCCTCACGATACTCCTGTTCCTGCCTGTCCATGTCCTTTGCCGAAACGGCAGTCTCCTGCTTCTCGGTGTCTGCTGCCTCTTCTTCTGTCAGACCGCCGTCCTTTTTTGCCGTATTCTCTTTCGAACGGCTATCGGCTGTACCGTTTCTGTCTGCTTCATCGTCGGCTTCTGCGCCCTTTTTCTCAGCCTTTTGCGCCGCACTGCTTACTGCTTCGTTTTCTGCTGCCGTCTCTTCTTCTGCAGAGTGATCTGTCTTGTCTTCTACGTCCTTCTGCTCTTCTGCCCGGTCTGCATTCTCTGTATCTTTTCTGGTTTCAGACTCTATTCTGTCTTCGGAATCTTCTCTGGTTCCGGCATCTTTTTCATCCTCTGCGCCGCCAGCAGCTGCTTCTGTCGACTTCCCGTCGCCCCCGTCCGTTGCAGATTTGCGGCTGTTTGCTGTCTCTGCGTCCAGGCTGCTCTCCGGATCCGCACCGTCCTCTGTTTCTGTCATACGTTCTGCATCTGTCTTACGATCTGTACTTACGCTGCTCTCCGCATCCGTACTACTTTCAGGCTCTTCCTTACCCTCTGTACCTGCCGCCTGCTCCGCTTTCCCTGCCAATGCTTCTGTCTGGTTTCCCGTATTTTCCGTATTTACTGCATTTGCCGTCTTTGACTCATGATCTGTCTGATTCCCGGTGCTTTCCGCTGCCTGAACCAAATCCACTGTCTGACCCAATTCAGCTTCCGACAGACTTGTTACTTCAGCAGGCCCCACAGCAGCCGCATTGGCCGCCATCTCTGCAGTATCTACGGTGGTCACCGACATGACCGGCACTGCCGACCCGTTCTGTGCTCTCCATACCGACGCTACGGCATCTTTCATAATACCCCAGTGCTCTGACAGGTAATACCCGCCACCCCCGATCACCGCCACCGCAAAGACCGCCGCCACCAGATTACGGAACCAGTGCCGTTTCAGACTCATCCTGCAGTTCGGACAGACTTTGGCCTTCTTCGGTATCATCACACAACAAAATCTACACTCTTTCAACTTTACGTCCGGCGCAAACCCATATTCCCTGCGTATGGAATCCTCTCTGTTTTCCGCCGTATTCTTCTCAGCCGCTTCCTGCTGTGTCATCTCAATCGCTGCTCCTTCTCTTTCCGTATCCATAGCCGTCCTCCGCGGTAACCTTCTACATGTCTCTTATAAATGACGTTTCAAACAATTCCTATATATACCTATTAAATATAACGCTTCCATAACAACTTTTTCAAAAGGCAAAAGACCTCCTGCAAAGGATCTTTCCTCCGCCAATCAATACCTGCTTTCCACAAAAGGCAAACCCATAGTTTCGTATCTTTGCTTCCGGAATGCCTTTTGCCGTCAGCTCCGCATTATAATTCCGTTCCCATATCTGCCGTAACGCTTCCTGTACGGTATCTGAAAGCTCCTTTTCCTCCTCGGCCTGTACCTTAAACTCTATGATAACAGCATCATATGTGCAGGGCTGCCCTGTCCTGGGTTCCAGCATAATGTCATACCGACCGAAACCACTTTCCCGGTTTGACGTAATCATATATCTGTCTGCCAGGTCCACCATCAGTCCCAGAACAAAATCATGGTAGAAGCGCTCCGGTTCTGCCCCGGAAGCCCTCTTCCCTGTATCAAAATAACTGAACATTTCCAGTGTTATTTTGTTCATGTACGTATTCATCATGCGCACATCATCACTCAACAACGCTTTGATGAAATCATTATAATCAGATCTCACATCATGAAACCATTTTCTGATCATACCACGGAACATCGTCTTCACTTCAAAGTTAGTCAGTTCCAGTTCGTACTCCTGCTTCCACTCCCCGAATTGTGACATATACTCATTATATCTTTTTACTTTAAGGCATCCACTGGCAAGCAGCAGACTCCATACCGCCTGCTCATTACGGTCTATCAACTCATATACGATCTGTTCATCTAACTCGGTTCGAAAAGACTCCCCCTGAATCAATTTTTCAAAGGTAGATTTCATACTTCCTCCTCCGTGAAACCAAAGCAATCCGCATATTTGTCAGAGGTTGTCGTTATGACCTCAAGATTATTCGGATCAGAAAAGAAAGATTCTTTACTCACCCTGGCAATTCCTGTCATAAAAGCACGCTCAAAACAGGGATTTGTTTTGAAAGTAGCATTAAACAGATTTCTGATAAAGCTGATCAGTTCCTCCCAGTAACCATTAACATACGCTTCCTGCATAGGCGTGTCATACTCATCCAGCAGTAGGATCACATTTCTGCCATAATAGCGGGACAGATAATGAGAAAGCTGCCCAAGAGCCAATGTGGCATCCACATCATCCATATTCACATTTTTTCTGAGAAAAGTCTCTCTTTCCGCTCCGGCCAGACCGCCCTCTTCCAGCAGAAAAGAATACCGGGCATATACATCGGCGATCAGTTGACAGATTTTCCTGCGAGCCGAAGCAAAATCTGTCTCCTTCACATTGGCAAAGCTCATAAAAAGGACAGGATAGGTTCCCTGCAGTCTGCGATACTTTTCCTCCTGCCAAATAAACAATCCCTCAAAAAGCTCACTCCTGCCCGCATATTCCAAAGAGAAAAATTTCTCCAGCATACTCATGTTCAGTGTCTTTCCGAAACGCCGCGGCCTGGTGACCAGCGTCACATCATCATCCGCCTCCCACCACTGTCTGATCAGATCAGTCTTATCCACATAGAAATTATGATGCACTCTGATCTTCTCGAAATCCTGTCTACCAATCCCAACTGTCCTCAATATATCCAGTCCTTTCCCCAACCACTACAAACGGCCGTTAATAACCGCACAAAGGCTTCATCTAAAATACCCCACCCCTGATTCAAAAATCTTCATATCCTGTTCGCCGTAAATGTTGACAGCCACGCCTTCTCCTCTTCGCTCCGAATGCGCCATCTTACCAAAGCAGCGTCCGTCGGGAGAAGTAATACCCTCGATCGAAGCATAGGAACCGTTGATATTCCACTCCTCGTCCATGGAAACATTACCCTCCGGATCCGCGTACTGTGTCGCCACCTGTCCATTTGCGAACAACTTATCAAGCCACTCCTGCGGTGCAACGAAGCGTCCCTCCCCGTGGGATGCCGGGTTTACATAAGTATTCCCCAGAGTCGCTCCCTGCAGCCAGGGTGACTTGTTGGAAACCACCTTCAGATATACCATCTTGGAGATATGACGGTTTATTGTATTAAAAGTCAGGGTCGGCGAATCCGCTTTCTGCCCTCTGATCTCACCGTAAGGCACCAGTCCCAGCTTGATGAGCGCCTGGAACCCGTTACAAATGCCCAGCGCCAAACCGTCCCGTTCCTGCAGCAGACGTGTGACAGCTTCTTTCATCTTTTCATTCTGAAAGGCAGTGGCAAAAAACTTGGCCGAACCATCCGGCTCATCACCCGCCGAGAAACCGCCCGGGAACATAATGATCTGTGCCTGCGCAATGGCTTTCTCAAACACATCCACACTCTCCCGGATATCCTCTGCCGTCAGGTTCTTAAACACCTTGGTGATCACGTCAGCACCTGCCCGCTCAAAGGCCGCCGCGCTGTCATACTCACAGTTGGTGCCCGGAAATACCGGAATAAATACGGTCGGTCTTGCGACTTTATGTTTACATACATAGATATCTTTTGCTTCATACAGATCGGAAGCCACACCGCTCTTATCCTTGCCGGCCGTATACGGGAATACCTTATCCAGCTTCCCGGTCCACGCCTCCAGCGCCTCCTCCATGGTGATCTGCACATCTGCGTATTGGAATACGGGTTCTTCCGTGACTGTTCCGACCACCGCAAAATCGAATCCTGCCTCTTTCTGTGCTGTCGCAGTTTCTGCCGTCCGGCCTGCCCCTGCCGCTTCTGCTACAGATGCCGTATCCGATTTCAACGCAGCCGCCATCGCAGACAACTCTTCCGCAGCCGCTGCAGGCATCTCCGCCAGAATCTCCCCAAGACCGTTATCAAAAAGTGACTCCGCTGCAAGACTGCTTTCCACCGTCACACCCAACTTATTACCGAAAGCCATCTTTGCAAGCGCCGCCGCCACGCCTTTCCCATCCAGCGCATAGGCCGCTGTGATCTTCTTCTCGGCCATCAGCTTAAGGATGCTGTCATAAACCCGCATCACATTTTCATAGACCGGCAGGTCATACTGATCTTTCCTGATAGAGAAACGTACCAGTTTATCACCGGCCTTCTTCAATTCCGGCGTCACTATATCTTTCTGTCTGCTGATATCCACCGCAAAGGAAACGAGCGTGGGCGGCACATCAATATCATTGAACGTGCCGGACATGGAATCCTTACCGCCAATGGAAGGCAGTCCATACCCCATCTGCGCATCATAAGCACCTAAAAGCGCTGCAAAAGGCTGGCTCCAGCGACCGGGTTCCTCACTCATCCGCCGGAAATATTCCTGGAAAGTAAAGCGGATCTTCTTATAATCCCCACCGTTTGCCACGATCTTTGCCATGGATTCCGTCACCGCATAGATTGCACCGTGGTACGGACTCCAGCTGGACAGACAGGGATCAAAACCGTAACTCATCATCGTCACGGTATCGGTCTTCCCTTTTAAAACAGGCAGTTTGGCAACCATCGCCTGGGTCTCCGTCAACTGGTATTTACCGCCGTAAGGCATATAAACACTGCCGGCTCCGATGGATGCGTCGAACATCTCCACCAGCCCCTTTTGCGAACAGACATTCAAATCGCTCAATAAGGAGAGCCATGCCTTCTTCACATCGCCCTCTGCAACAGCCTGTGCCACCGCCGGCACAGCGATCTTGCGCAGGTAGTTTTCCTTCTCCTTTGGCATATCCACACTGACGGCCGTCTCCTGATGGGCTCCGTTGGTATCCAGAAAAGCGCGTGCGATATTCACGATCTCTCTGCCGCGCCACTTAAGCACCAGCCGCGGCTCCTTCGTCACCACCGCAACTTCCACAGCCTCCAGATTCTCCTCCGCGGCATAGCTCAGGAAGGCCTCCACATCCTTCGGCGCAACCACCACCGCCATACGCTCCTGAGATTCGGAGATGGCCAGCTCCGTGCCGTCCAGACCCGCATATTTCTTCGGCACCTTATCCAGATCCACCACCAGACCGTCCGCCAGCTCCCCGATAGCCACCGACACACCGCCGGCGCCGAAATCGTTACACTTCTTGATCAGCCTGCTCACTTCCTCCCGACGGAACAATCTTTGGATCTTACGCTCCGTGGGCGCATTTCCCTTCTGCACTTCGGCACCGCAGGTCTCGATGGAGCTTTCCGTATGTACCTTGGAAGATCCCGTGGCGCCGCCGCAGCCGTCACGTCCCGTCCTGCCGCCTAAGAGAATGATCACATCATCCGGATCGGAAGTCTCACGGATCACATTCTTCCGCGGCGCCGCACCCATAACCGCACCGATCTCCATCCTTTTCGCCACATAATCGGGATGGTAGATCTCCTTCACCAGTCCCGTCGCCAGACCGATCTGATTCCCGTAGGAAGAATATCCGCTGGCCGCCCCGCGCACCAGTTTCTTCTGGGACAATTTGCCCTTCAACGTATCCGCCACCGGCACCGTAGGGTCAGCTGCCCCCGTAACCCGCATGGCCTGATACACATAACCGCGTCCGGAAAGCGGATCGCGGATCGCTCCGCCCAGACAGGTGGCCGCTCCGCCGAAAGGCTCAATCTCCGTAGGATGGTTATGGGTCTCATTCTTAAAAAAGACAAGCCACTCCTCAGTCACCGGCCCCTCGCCGTAATCCATCTCCACCGGCACCACCACCGAGCAGGCATTGATCTCGTCAGACTGCTCCATATCCTCCAGTTTGCCGTCTTTCTTCAACTTGCGCATAGCCATCAGCGCCAGATCCATCAGACAGACGAACTTGTCCTGTCTGTCTCCGAAGATCTCCTGTCTGACAGCCAGATAGTCCTCATAAGACTTCCGGATCGGCTCCGCGTAATAGCCTTCCCCGAACGTAACCTCTTTTAATTCTGTAGAAAAAGTCGTATGCCGGCAGTGGTCCGACCAGTAAGTGTCCAGCACGCGAATCTCCGTCATCGTCGGATCCCGATGCTCCTCTGCCTGAAAGTAACGCTGTATATGCTGAAAATCCTTAAAGGTCATGGCCAGCCCCAGGGACCCATACAACTCTCTCAGTTCCGCCTCCGCCATGTCCTTGAATCCCGTAAATACCGATACATCCGCCGGCTCCTCGTAGTCCGTCACCAACGTATCCGGTTTTACCATATCCGTCTGCCTGGAATCCACCGGATTGATGCAGTAAGCCTTGATCCGCTCAAGCTCCTCATCAGATATAACACCTGTAATCAAATAAGTAACAGCTGTTTTGATGATCGGTTCTTCATCCTCTTTCAAAAACTTCACACACTGTACCGCGGAATCTGCCCGCTGGTCAAACTGCCCCGGCAGATACTCCACGCTGAACACTCTGCCGTCTTCCGGGATCTCGATCGTCTCTTCATACAGAATATCCACAGGCGGTTCCGAGAAAACCGTCCTGCATGCCTTCTCATAAACCTCCTCTGAAAGGTTCTCCACATCATAGCGGATAAACACGCGGACATCCTGCACCCCGCCGATTCCAAGATAGCTTCCGATCTCCTCCTTCAGTTCCCTCGCCTTAACCGCAAAAGGCTCCTTCTTCTCCACATAAACCCGCTTCACGTTTCCCATGCTGCTTTTCTCCTTTAATATTGTTCTGCCCCTGTACCTGCTGCCATAGCATATCCCGTTGTGCTGCCGCTCCATTCCTTTGTGCCCGTGCTTTGTCTCATCCGCGCCCTGTCCTGCCTTCACCGCAAATATTACATGCTTTGATCCCTGAACAGCCCATATCACAAATGCCAAAATACGGACGGATTCCCTGAATGACTTTGGAATGAAACCCCATGTCTTTTTTATTATGCCAAACATTGAGCCATATTTCAATCTGTGATTTCTGTCTGTAAGACGGCGTCCCCCGTATACCAATCTTCCTCTAACCATCGCAGGCCATACGAAACCGCTACAAATGAAACTCCCGGAAGAGTTCTTTCTGATACGCCGGATCAAAAGCGGCCCGCTTTAAATCCTCCACACGGTTCTGCTCAATCAGGATCCTGGCCAGATGATTAGACCGCTCCACCCCAAGCTCTAATCCGTGTTCTATCCCCTCTTCCTTGCCTTCCTTTCGAATGGTTCTCTCATATTTGTCCACATCAAACTCTTCCAGCAACATTCCCAACACCTCCGCCCGATAATTTCGCAATGTCTCATACAGTATCCCATGTTCCATGCAATACTGTATCGCCTGTTCCAGCGCTTCCTTTACTGCCAGACCGTCTGCCATATACTGCCTGGACACCTCCACGAATTGTGCATACTCCTCCAGCACATGGCACCTGTCCATCAATTCACAGTTATGCCCGTAATTGATGTTCAACATCCGCACCTTCAATTCCACGTCTGCTTCTCTGTCCCTGTTGATAAAGGCATCCGACAGCCTTAAGATCTCCTCTTCCGGCGCATGCTTCTCACCGTTATAAAAGACAACGCACTGCGGCGCCGGCAGCGGGATCTGCCTTGTCCCGTACAGACTGCTCTCCGCCTGCTCGATCAGTTTCTGGTACTCCTCCGCCAGATAGATCAAAAACCTTACCGGCATATTGGAATTACAAGTGCTCTGATGCTCATACAGATTTAACGTCCCCGCCAGAATAAAAGCCAGATCGTTCTTCATGACCACATAGACCGCGCTCTCGATGGTCACAACCTGCAGGGCGGACGCGTCCCGGTAATCCGTACCGTTCAGGGCGTTATATAGCTGCAATAACGCCTCCCTGTCCTTGTCAAACAGGAAACGAAACAGTCTGTCCTTTGCACTGTGGCGTACCTTCCGACAACCGGTCCATTTGATATATCTGCCGGCAAACCGCCTGATACCGGCCGTGCCGCGTATCAGTACACCTTCCCTGCTCCCGCGCCTTTCAAGTACTGCCTCTTTGCCAAAACCTCTTCTTTCCTTTGATTTTAATGAATTCTGTGCTGCCTGTTTCTTTTGCGCCTTCTGCATTCTCTTCATCCTTTCTCCTTTTGTATTCGGCAGGAGACCTGATCAGGATTCCGCATGCAACAGCACCTGCGCCTTTCCCTGTTCTGCGCACTTCCCCAAGTGCCTGCACCCTCTTCTGTCCCTGCCCTGTTCAATTATCATTAGAAAAATCTGACAGAAACTGTCCGAATGTGCGAAAAACACACTGTTTAGAATTTCTCCGATGTATTTGTATGGTTTTATCATACGTGATGAATGTTTATTTGTCAATTACTTCTTGTAATTATATTCAACAATCGCATGAGGGGCACTTACGATACCCGGTGCCTGCCCCTGCTGCCGAACATCCGGCCATAAACTGTAACTGCGGTAAGACACAGATATCCTCACAGTCTACTGCAGCGCCCTGTCCTTTTCTACAGATCTTCCCGGAACACCAGACAGATCCGCATTCCCTCCTGCTCCCGCACCGCGAAGATATCCCCCTCCATCTTCCGCATAAGCTGCCTGCCGATATACAGTCCCAGTCCGTTGCCCTCCTTCTCTCCTGCATTGGTTCCCCGGTAGAAGCTGTCAAACAGGTGGGGCATTTCCTCCTCCGCCACGGCCTCTCCCGAATTATACACTTCTATGAGCTGACAGTAATCTTCCTCTCCGAATGTCACCCGGATTTCCTTCCCATCCCCGTACTTAAAGGCGTTCTCCATCAGATTTTCCACCACTTCAAAGGCCAGGTCCAAATTCCCCCTGAGCAGCTTATTCTCATAGGCATCTATTCGAAACTGCGTCATCAGAAGCCGGCATTTTGGCGCATAGCACTCCCGCACCTTCTCCACCAGATCTTTCAGATAAAATTCCGTGCAGGCGGCAGCGCCTTCCGTTCCCGTCTGTTCCATCCCGCACAGGACCACATCTTCGCTGGCGGCGCCTATGATCTTTCTGACAAATTCTTCGATCTCCCGCGCATTCTTCGCAATCTGCCGTGCCCCGCGGATCTTCTCCTCCTCCGACCCGTAAATGCCCTCCTGCAGCGCCTTTGCGTACAGTTTGATGGCGCTCAGCGGAATCTTGATATCGTGGGAGATGGACAGAAGCAGTAGTTTCTTCTCTTTTTCCAGCTTGAGCGCCTGCTGTCTGGAAGTGCGCAGCGCATCCTGCAGCATCCCCACACCCCATATAAATTTTCCAAAAAACCGGCTCTTATGCTCTTTCAGCTCCCACTGCAGATTGCCCTTTGCCAGCTCATAGGGCATGCCGCTGAGCACATGGAAGGGCTTGAGGATCCTCTGCCTGACATACCACAGGACCGCAGTCAGAATGATCCACGAAAAAAACAGGATGCCCTCCGTCAGATACAGCATCCTTTCTTTTTCTGTTCCCGGAATATAATCGAATCTCACGTAACCGCTCACCCTGTCTTCCACAAGAAGCGGCAGCACCGTCATATGCATGTTGTTGCGGTTCCGGTAGAAATCCTCCGTCTCCTGTATTGACATGCTCTCCGCCGGCAGATAGGAGACCTCCCTGACAGCTTCCATCCCCTGCAGATCCGGCTCGAAAAACATGCCCGCTTCCTCCAGCGCCTGCATTACCTCGTTGATCTCCACCTTATACGCCATGTTCTGCCGGCCTCCCTGCGCACCATGGCCGCGCTCTGCCGGCTGTCCGGATGCCGCCTCTTCTGCCGTCCGCTCCTGTCCGCTGTCGCCCGACAGCCTGTGAGCCAAAAGCGGCCGATCGCTCATCCACAGCCACAGCATAACCGCCAGTATTACATAAACCGCCCCGACAGCCGCCAGCAAACAGTCAAATCTCCTCATATTTGTACCCCGTCCCCCATATCGTCACGATTCGCCGCGGTTTTCTGGGATCCTCCTCGATCTTATCCCGCAGCGTCTTGACATGCACCGTCAGCGTCTGGCTCTCGCTGAAGCTGTCGGCTCCCCACACCGCATGGAACAGATATTCCTTGCGCAGTACTTTCCCCGGATTCTTTACAAAAAGCAGCAGAAGTTCATATTCTTTTCCCGTCAGCGCAAGCTCCTTCCCCTGCAGAAAAACCCGCTGCGCCTCCTGGTCGATGGAGACCGCACCCGAACAGAGCACCGTGCTCTCCTTGTGCATATCATAGCTGCGCCGCAGCAGTGCCTTCACCCTGGCGCTCAGAAGATCCATATCCACCGGCTTCTCCACATAATCATCCGCCCCCTGCAGAAAACCGTTTATCTTATCTTCCTTGTCCACTCTCGCACTCAGAAACAGAATCGGTGTATTGCTCCGCTCCCGCACGGCGGAGCATACCGCAAAGCCATCCATGCCCGGCAGCGCCACATCCAGAAGGATCAGTCTCGCCTGCTCCCGCTCCAGAAAAGTCAGTGCCTCCTCGCCGGAAAACACACTCTGCACGAGAAATCCTTCCCGCTCCAAAAAGATCCGCATCAGTTGATTCAACTCTCCGTGATCCTCCACCAGAAGAATGTCTGTCATACCGTTTTCTCTTCTCCTTTTTATGATTCTATTCTACCCTCAGTGTATCGTCGTGCCGTTTGATTGCTGCAGCATTTTATTGCTGTACCCTCTTATGACCATATCACTTTATTTCTGTGCCGTTTGATTGCCGTACTGCTTTCCTGTTTTGCCATCTTCCTGTCCGGTCACTTTCCTGTCACCGTCAAAATCCCATCTCCATCAGCCAGTCGGAAATCTTCCGTTCCCGCTGCCTTGTCTCTTCCCCGCCGCCGAATTTACCCAGCACATACTCCCCCTTAATCGTACCATCCTCGATATAGAGCACCCTGTCGCTTCTGGCCGCCACGTTCCTGTCATGCGTGACCAGCATGATCGTCGTCCCCTCTCCATTGATCCGGTTCAGTTCCTTCATAACGGCCCTGGAATTCTGCTGGTTCAGCGCGCCGGTAGGTTCGTCGGCAAAGATCATCCTCGGCTCATTGATCAGGCTGCGGCAGATACAGGCCCGTTGCAGCTGTCCGCCGGACACCTCATTGATATCATGCTCCGCCACCTCGACGATCCCCAGCTTGTGCATCAGCTGTCTGGCCCGCTCATTGATCTGCCTGCGCCGCTCCCTGCCCTTTCCCTGCGCCGACTGAAACGCCGGCAGTATTATGTTATCATAAATACTTAAGTTTTTTAACAGATACATCTGCTGAAAGATAAATCCCATCTCCGTAAGCCGCAGCCTGCTCATCTCCGCCGGGCTCAAACTTCCCAGATCCTGCCCGAAAAAGGAAACCCGGCCCGCCGTCATGACATCCATACCGCTGACCGTGTACAGCAGCGTGGACTTCCCCGACCCGCTGGGCCCCATCACCGCCACCATCTCCCCCTCCGCTATCTCCATATTGATATTACGCAGTACATTGTTCTGCCGCTTATTGACTATATACGTCTTACATAAGTCCTTTATTGTCAGTGCGTTCATATTTCCCTCCGTTTTCCTTCCCTTTCGAAGCGTCACAAACTCTAACTGAACTTGTTCAGTTTGTGGAACTGAATTGCTCCTCAGAAGATTTTTCCACCATCTCACAGGATCTTTACTCCCCGGTATTGACTTCCCCGGGAGCCACCTTCTTCACGCCTCCCGCACAGAGCAGTGCCGAGATGCCCGTCACGCCAAACAGCAGCAGCGGATAGACCACACAGGCCTCGAAGGTATTGGTGACAAGCTCCACCGATGTCCCGCCCATCATGCCAAAGATCGGCCCGATCAGGAACGGCCCCAGCAGATTGGACAGAAGTGTCCCTGCCGCCACGGCCGCCGCCAGCACAAGCAGGATCCTCACTGTCTGCCATGCCCGCAGCGTACCGTCCCCAAACCCGATGCTTTTTAAAAGCACTATATCCCCATGTTCCCTGGTCATGATCGTCTTCATGATCAGGATCGTGATCAGGCTGTTGATCACCAGCACGATGCTCACGATCGCCGTCATCAATGCATCAAGCTGCCCGATGATCCCGCCGATCATATCATTCAGAAAGTCCTGCGTTCCCATCACCTCATAGTCCGGGAACAGCGATGCCAGCTTTTCACAGGCTTCTTTGCTCTCCATTCCCTCGATCTCCACCTGAATACAGAGGATCCCCGATGCGTACACCGGGTCCAGTCTGGCACTCCTGCTCACCCGGTAGCCTTTTCCCATATTCATCATGGACTGGTAGGTGCCCGTTATGACATACTCATCCGTACCGTCCGCCGTCTGAAAATAAATGGTGTCCCCGATCCCAACCTGCAGTTCCTCCGCCGTCATCTCCGTGATCATGATCTCATTGGCAAACTCCGGTTCCCTGCCGGTCACTACGGTATAACTTCTCTCCCAGCTTCCCATTTCCTGCAGGATAAAATAGTTCACCGTATCTTCCGGATCGTGGGCATAACAGGAAATTATGTACCCCATGTCAACGCCGGTCCACCCCTGCAGCCCCGCTTCTTTCAGCTTTGCTTCTATATCCTCCATATCCCGCAGCATACAGTCCATATCGGCGGTATAGATTTCCGCTTTTCCGGTGTCCAGATAGGCATCGGACGGACTCATACCGAACATATCAATGATGCTTTCGCTTTTTAACGTGCTGGAAGCACTAAGAGGCAGCAAAATCAGCATGGTGCCGAGACAGAAGATGGCAAACAGCACGCCATACCGTTTCAGACTGCTTACAATATCATTGAGTGCCAGATAAAAATACGGCCGCATGTGCATTCTTTTTCGCAGTTTCAAACGTTCTTTGGCGTGAAACCGTTCCCCGGTCAGACCACATCTGACTGCCTCCATCACCGAAATCTTTTCCAGCCTGCCCGTGTTTACGTAACAAAAAGTCATCACCACCAGAACGACACCGGCCACACAGGCCACATTTACCATCCGGTTCTGGTACGACTGTTCCACGACGATATAGACTACCGTCCGATCCAAAAGCTCTTTGCCGAAAGGAATACTGAGCAACAGGCCGATCACGGACCCAATCACCGAAAGCGCCAGATATTTCACAAGATACAGCCCCTTGATCCCACGGTCCCGGATCCCGATGGCCTTCATGATACCGATCTCCCGGTAATCCTCCTGCAGCGTAAAGACGATCGTGAAGCGCAGTACCAGAAAGGCGATCAGGATCAGACACACACTGACCACGATCAGAACCGCCGAGATCAGCATATCCATGATGTAGCACATGCGTATGACACTGCCATCCTCCACATTGCTGATCACCATGAAATTCCCGTCCTTCCACGCACGGCGAAACGCCTGTCTGTCCGTGTAGTCCACACTGTAGATCCTCACATGGGTCTGGCCCGTCTGCTCTGCATACCGTGCAAAATCCTCCGCGGAGACAAACAGTCTCTTAAATCCCATCATGGGCGTGCCAAAGGCCGCATCCTTGACAATGGCCGCCACCGTAAAGTCCTGTTCCACTTCCCCGACCCTGATCCTCACCCGGTCGCCGTCCTGCAGGTGATTCAGCTGCGCCTCATATTGGGGAAACGCGATCTCGCCCGGTTTTAAAGATAAAGGCCTGTCATCTTCATCAAAAACCTTCATGAACTTTTCCGGTACACAGCCCAGACCGAGGATATTACTCCTCTCATAGCGTGTGCGTGCGGGTTCCTCTCTGCAGCTGGTGATGGTGATGTCCTCGTCCAGCAGACTGAAACCGTCAAATATCTCATAGTCTGAGACAAACGCGCAATCCGCAATAAAATCCGCGATCTCATCCGTCTCCCCGTCCGTCAGCGCAACGTTGAAGAAGTCCGGCATGTTCGACAGGGAAAGAAAATGGTCGATGGCCCCGTTGACCGCGATCAGGTTATCCACACTGCCGGCAAGAAACATCGCCGCCAGAATGATGAACATCAGCAGGATGACGTTCATGGTCTTCTTTCGTTTCAGATCTTTTACAAGGATACGAAAAAACATAGCAGGAATCCTCCTCATCTTGTTCGGAAAGGCTGCGCTCTGGCCGCCTTCTTTTAAGTCTGTGGAGAGTATACAACAGGAATTATTAAAAAATCCTTAAATTTCTGTCCAACACACTGAAAATATAACGCAAAAGCAGCGCCTCACTCTGGTAAAGTAAAGCACTGCTTTTTGTAGTCAATTAGAAATACCGCTCCCATGCCGCCAGCCGGTCGGCTGCACATTAAAACATCCCGGCATCTCACCCCTTCATCTTCGGCTTAAACACCAGACTGGCCAGATACCCAAACACCAGCGCCGCACAGCATCCCACTGCGCCGGTCTTGAAGCCGCCCTGAAACAGACCGATAAAGCCTTTCTCGGCCACCGCCTCCTTGACGCCTTTCATCAGAATATTGCCATAGCCAAGCAGCGGCACACTCACACCGGCGCCCGCGTATTCCATAAGGGGTTCATACCAGCCAAAGAAGCTGATCACCGCGCCCAGACACACAAGCAGCACCATCACACGCCCCGGCAGCATCTTCGTCTTTTCCAGCAGGATCTGCACCAGCGCACAGATCAGGCCGCCTACCCAGAATGCATTCAAATAATCCATCATACCGATACCACACCTTTCTTTTCTATCTGCAGATCTGGATGATCGCAGCATTTCCTTCTTCATCCGCACTGCTGCAAATCATGATTATTTTCTGCAATTCCGAAATAAACTATACTGTCTGAAACTGATTTTCGGCACAATCCTGCAGGGATTTCCGCACTGCCATTTATCCTGCCGCCATCTCATTTTATTCTGCGGACAATCTCCTCCACAATCCCGCGTATGGAAAGATTCTCACATTCTATCGTAATGTGTGCATATTTCTCATAAAGCGGAGTCCGCTCCTCGTAAAGCATTTCCAGCGTCTGCCCTTCCCGCAACGTCACACCCCGCTCATTCAGATCACCCAGCCTGCCTGCAATCTCCCTGCAGGACAGTTTCAGATAAATGATAATGCCGTCCCGGCCCAAATGTTCCATGGCCCTGCTGCCGTAGATAGCACTGCCTCCTGTGGCGATCACGGTGCGTCTGGCATCAATGGAAAGGTTGGCTGCCTCCTCCACAGCCCAGAACCTCTCCACACCCTGCTGCTCAATAATCTCATGTAAGAGCTTTCCTTCTCTGCTCTGGATCACCAGATCGGAATCCAGAAATGCAAACCCAAGCTTTTTGGCCAGCACAACCCCCACCGTGCTCTTCCCCGCACCGGGCATACCAATGAGGACGATATTTTTATGTTCCATGTTATGTAAACCTCTACTGTTATTCCATTCTTCTGCCAATTACCAGTACAGCCGCCAGATTACCGAGCTGTTTAACAAAGCCCCTGATTACTGCTTCAGATAAGCCACCACTTCCACTTCGCACAACACGCTCTTCGGCAGCTGCTTCACAGCCACACAGCTTCTGGCCGGTTTCTCGGTAAAATATTTCTCATATACCCCGTTGAAAGCCGCGAAATCCGCCATATCCGCCAGAAAGCACGTAGTCTTCACAACATTTGCATAGTTCGTGCCTGCTTCTGTCAGAATCGCACCCACATTCTTCATGACCTGTTCCGCCTGCTCCGTAATATCCCCGCCCTTGATCTCACCGTCTGCCGGATCGATGGGAATCTGTCCCGATGCAAACAGAAAATCTCCTGCGATGATTCCCTGGGAATACGGCCCGATCGCCGCCGGCGCCTTGTCTGTAGATACCTTAGTTAACATAATATATACCTTCCTTTCTCGTAATCACTCTTTCATGCTTTCCTCATTCCGTCTCACCGTCCTGCTGCCGGGAAGCCTTCTATTCTCCGAACTTTGCCCGCACGTAGAACCCTCTGGCATTTTCAATCACTTCCGTCACAACACCTTCCCGCTCCAGCATTCGCTCCCTGAACGGAAAATTCCCCGACATGGCCAGAGACGGATCAATCGTATAATAATAATTGCTTGGCAGGACACCCTCTGTCACGGTGACCCTGTCTCCCTCCTTCAACAATCCGGGACGCTCCATCTTAAATTCCATCTCCCGCACTGCCCTGCACCTTCTTTCCTGTCACGTTCCCCGGCCGCGTTTTAACATGATCTGCCGCTCCTGCGGCCGCGCATCTCCATACATGCACCGGATGCAAATCCGCAGTCCGTTCAAACCGTCCTACTCCTCCGACACCTTCATGATCTTCAGCGCCTCTTCCTGTGCCGCTATGACCCTGTCGCACCACCGGTCAAATTCCGGATCTAACTTCTGACACTCCGGATGCGTCCTGATATACTCCAGGACCTTCCTGGCCCCCTGGTCAAAACGTACCGTCGCCGTAAAGTCCGGCACCAGCCGTTTCAGCTTCGTATTGTCAAAGACGACGCTGTTGGACTTATCGCCCAGCATACCTCCCCGAAGATTCCACCCGGCCGGACTTGTGGAAGCGATAAACTCGCTGGATACATAGCAGGGCTTCAGCTCTGCTCCCAGCGCCTGTGCGATCACAGCATAGATCTGATTCCACGTAAGCGTCTCATCGCCTGTGATCTGCACCGCCTCTCCGATGGCATGGATATTACCCATCAACCCGATAAAGCCTTTGGCAAAATCCGTGTTAAATGTCAGCGTCCAGAGCGAAGTGCCGTCTCCATGTATGATCACCTTCTTCCCTTCCATCATCCGCCTGAGCACCTGATAACTGCCCTGCGGTCCATGAACTCCCGCCGGCATGGAACGTTCGCTGTAGGTATGACTCGGCCGCACGATGGTAACGGGGAATCCCTCCTCGCGATACAGTTTCATCAAAAGCTCCTCACCCGCGATCTTATTCCGCGAGTATTCCCAGTAAGGGTTCGCCAGCGGCGTCCCCTCATCGATCCGATAGTCAGACAACGGCTTCTGGTATGCGGAGGCCGAACTGATATAGATAAACTGCCGCGTCTTATCCCGAAAAAGTCTGTAATCCCGTTCCAGCTGCCCGGGCACAAAGGCAATAAAGTCTGCCACCACATCGAATGTATGCCCTTTAAGCTTCTGCGCCACCGTCTCCTCGTCATTGATATCCGCCGTGATAATGTTCGCCCCGGGCGGCAGCACGTCGTTGCGTGTCCCCCTGTTGATCAGCCACAACTCATGCCCTTCCTGCAAAAGCCTGGTGGAGATCGCCGTGCTGATGGTCCCGGTTCCTCCGATAAATAGTACTTTCATTCTCTTTTCCTTCCTTTCCCTCGTATCATTTGTATGTCCCATCAAAAATCATGCCTCAGATCTGAAACAGATTCCTGATCGGATTGATCCCTTTCGCCTGTCGGATGATCGTCTCTTTCTCCGCCGCCAGATACGCCTGCAGCTGTCCGATCTCCTCCGTGGAAAATCCTTTGGCCTTCTCCACCACACCATCCGGCACAATCCCTTCCGCCCAGTCTTTCCCCCGCATAAAGGACACCCGCACGAATGTCTTCCCCTCATGGTGAAGCACTCCGGATACCAGCACGCTCATTTCCTCCGCGGCTGCAGCCGGCTGGCTGCTGACCACAACGCTTTCCTCTGAGATTTTCCTGCTTCCACCGCCTTTTATGATCACCTTACCGTCTTCCATCTATCGATTACCACACCTTTCCCGCCATAATTCCCCGTGGCTGTCGTCCACCGCCGCCAACATGTGCAGGTTCGCTCTATAACAGTATAAACCAATTTTCTATTTTCATAAACCCCGTTCCGTATTATTCTGCCACTTCATCAGCCTTATGCTCACCCGCTGTCATGAAGTGCAGCCCTTACCTTCCCTGTTCCCCGTCTTTTCTTCCATCCTTCTGAAAATCCGCACAAGCACCACCACCGCCGCCACGCACAGGATCCATTCCGTAACAGGCTGCGCATAGGGCAGTCCGTACAGCGGAAACAGGTAATTCAACACATACAGTGCCGGAATCTCCAGCACGATCTTTCTTAACAGCGCAAACACCAAAGACTTTTCCCCCATGCCGCAGGACTGAAAAACGCCCACTGCAATAAAGTCCATACACATAAACGGCAGTTCCAGACAGAATCCCCGCAGGAACCGCTCCCCGTAAGCAATAATCGCTTCGTTGCGCATAAACAGCGCCGTGATCCGTCCCGCACCCAGATAATAACCGGCCGCCACCACCGCCAGAAAGGAAACCGCGATCCTCACCGTAAAAAGCAGCGTCTTTTTCATGCGCTTTACATTCCCGCTGGCATAGTTATAGCTGATCAACGGCATGATCCCCTGAGACAGGCCGAAGGCGATCTGCATGGGTACCATATTTACCTTCTGCACAATACCCATTGCCGCCACAGCATCAGAACCATAGGACGCCGTAAAATTATTTAAGACCGTCATACCCGTCACATTCAGCAGATTCTGAATGGCAGCCGGAATACCGACTCCGCATACCCCCGCCACCACCTTCCTGTCCGGCCTGAACATCGACGGCCGGATACACACGTATGTATCTCCTCTTTTCCTCCATAATAAAAGGAAGAAATAGACACAAGCCACACAATTGGAAAGCATAGTCGCAAACCCGGCCCCGGCAGCCCCCATATCCAGTCCCATGGGCAATACAAAGAAAGGGTCCAGCAGAATATTCAACAGACATCCGCTCATGGTTCCGATACTGGCGTGAAGCGACGCCCCCTCCGCCCTTACCATATAGGCCATGACCACATTCAGGATCGCCGGAACCGCTCCCAGGGATACCGTCCACTTCAAATACTGCGCCGTAGCTGCCATCGTCTCCGCATCCGCTCCCAGCAGGTGCAGAAGGGGATTATGAAAAGTCGTATACAAGACCGAAAACAGCGCCCCGGCCATCAACGTGCAGTAGAATCCAAACGCCGAACTTCGCCGCACCAGCCCATAATCCCGGCTTCCCAGCGCACGGCTCATCATACTGGAGGTGCCCACCCCGAACAGATTGTTTACCGCGTTAAATGCCAGCAGCACAGGAGCTGCCAGCGTTACGGCCGCATTCTGCACCGGATCATTCAGCATCCCTACAAAATAAGTATCCGCCAGATTATAGATTACCATCACCAGAGAACTGAGCACCGTCGGTATGGCCAGCGTCATCACCGCCCGCGGTACGGGCATTTCTTCAAACAGCGCAACTTTCTTCGTATCTTCCATATCTCTTCTGCATCCTTTCTTTCCCGGGCTTTCCGGCCTTCGCCTCCCCGATACTGCCGTTTTAAGTCTCATTCCTGTATCATATCATTGTATCACCATCAGCGGCATGGAAACCATACTTTTTTTACCGGACAGCAAAACGCCCGCAAAAAAAGAGACCGCATCCTTCGCCGATCCGATCCCTTTCCTAAATACATTAACCCGTATAATGCTCCAACACCACGCCATGGGCGATCCCCGGAATGCTCTGGCCCTCATTGAAGCTGGTCTTACTTAAAAGCGCCCCCGTCGGCATAAAGAGAACCCGGTTCCAGACACCTTCCTCCAGTTTCTTCAATATATAAGCCGATAACACCACCGCGCTGCACCCACAGCCGGAACCGCCCGCATTGGTATCCTGTCTCTCGCTGTCGAAAATCTCGATACCGCAGTCCATATGCTGCTTCGTAATATCGATCTGCGCCTCGGCCAGCAGGTCGAAAAGAAGCTGCTGCCCCACCGTGCCCAGGTCGCCGGTGATGATCTTATCGTAGTAATCCGGCTGCCTGCCGAAATCCTCCAGATGCTGCCTGAGCGTATCCGCGGCAGCAGGAGCCATACAGGCTCCCATATTCATCGAATCTTTTAATCCGTAATCCACAATCCTGCCGACGGTGGCGCCCGAAATCACCGCCCGAACCTGACTGCCCGGCTGCGCCGAGAGCAGGAACGCTCCGCTGCCGGTCACCGTCCAGGTGGCTGACTTCGGCCGCTGGTTGCCATAGGCTAACGGAAACCGGAATTCCTTCTCCGCACTGGCGAAATGACTGGATGTAATACACGCCGCCTTCTCCACAAATCCGCCGGCCACTGCCATACTCCCCATGGTCAGAGACAGCCCGCAGGTTGAGCAGGCACCGTACAATCCCACATGGGGAAGCTGATACCCCGACAGACCGAAGCTGCTGGCAATGGACTGCCCCAGCAGATCTCCTGCAAACACAAGCTGCAGATCTTTTTTCTTAAGGCCGGCCTTGCCAAGCGCGATCTCCAGCGCCTCTTTCTGCAGACTGCTCTCGGCATCCTCCCAGGTATCGGCTCCGAATTTATCGTCATAGCCGACCTTGTCAAACAGCTTTCCCATGGGGCCGGCCGCCTCCTTACTCCCCACGATGGAACCGCTGCCGATGATGTACGGTTTATTTACAAACTGAAGACTCTGTTTTCCCAGCATTTCCTATCTCCTTCCATCTCTTCCGAATTTCTACAGGCGATCTGCACCCCAGGCCGCGAACGGCTCAATAAGTGCACAGTTACAGACAGAGATAGTATGCCTGTTATTTTGCTGCTTTATACCTTTTGTTCCTTATTTGTCCTCTTTCTGCCAATTTACCAGAGTCATTCTCCGTAAAGTGCAGCGTCTCATCAGTGCATAAGCACCTTCTTCTTCGATCATCCGCAGATCACCGGCCACTTTCTCTGCCAGTCCCGCATATGCCGTCAAATCTTCTCCCCAGAACCGGCTTTCGGCCAGAACCGCAGCGGTGAGCGCTTCCGGATCGTCCTCTTTATGCGCCTCGAAGAATTCCAGAATAAATCTTTCGTCCCTGATCACATACGATTCCCCGTCCCGACTGCCGGTCAATCCGGTTTCCTCCAGTCGATTCCCCCTGTAGAAGGCGATATGGAAAGCCAAAGAAGCCGTGATGCATTCCGGCAGCGTACCGCAGCGCTTCACATACCCTGCAAAAGAAGGCAGCACCCTGGCCTTCCATTTGGATGTGGAATTGAGCGCGATGGCCAACAGCTCATGATCGATATACGGATTGTTGAAGCGGTCGAACACCGCTTTTGCAAACGTCGTCAACTCCTGCTCCGGCAGCGTCAGCGTGGGAATGATCTCCTCATAGAGCGTCTGCTCCATAAATGCCCGGATCACCGGATCCTGCATACATTCCCTGACAATATTTCTGCCGGCCAGATAAGCTCCCAGAACCATGGATGTATGGGCGCCGTTCAAAATACGCACTTTGCGCTGTTTATAAGGCTTATGGTCTTTTGTAACCAGCACCGGCAGTCCTGCCCGTCCGAAAGGCAGCTCCTCCTGCAGGCTCTCCGGTCCCTCGATCACCCAGAATCCGAACACCTCCCCGGCATCCATGATCTCATCCCGGTACCCCAGCTGCCCGCAGAGTTCTTCCGCCTCGCTGGCCGGATAGCCGGTGACGATCCGGTCCACCAGCGTGGAGCAGAAGAAGTTCTCTTCCCGCAGCCATCTGCAAAAATCCTCCCCCAGCTCCCACTGCTTCGCATACTGCATGACACATCCTGCCAATTGTCCGCCGTTATCATCAATCAGCTCACAGGGCAGGATCACAAACCCCTTTCCTTTTTCCTGGCCGAACCGCTCATACCTTGCATACAGAAACTGCGTCAGTTTCCCCGGAAAACTGGCCGCCGGCCTGTCCTCGAAACGGCAGTCCGCATCATACCGGATCCCCGCCTCCGTGGTATTGGAGATAAGAAACCGCAGATCGGGATTTTCGGCACAGGCCATGTAGGCATCATACTCCCCATACGGATTCAGGCAGCGGCTGACACAGGAAATCACCCTCTTAGTCTGCACCTTCTCACCGTTCTCGTTTCCCCGCAGCAGTAACGTATAGAGTCCTTCCTGCTCATTGACAGCCGTAAGCACCCTGCCACCGCCGCCACCCGGCGTAACCAGCACCACCTTCCCGCGAAAATCCGCCTTCTCGTTCAGCACATCAATAAAATGATCCGCGAACGCCCGGAGAAAATTCCCCTCCCCGAACTGCAGCACTCTCTCCGGCGCCTCCTTCAGCAAATATCCGTCATACCGCATCTCTTCCAACGTCTTATAAGATAATCTTTTCACTTCGTCCCCATTCCTTTCCGCACCTGCTTACAGCCGTTCAAATGCCCGGCCATCCTCCGTCTTTACAAAGTCACACCCTGTTTAAAGATCGCCATATCATGAAATCCCGCTTCCTCCGCCTTCACTTTCCTGCCGGAGGCAGCCTCCAGCACATACCGAAAAAGTTCGCCTCCCAGGACTTCCAGCGGCTTCCCCTGTACCATCTCTCCGCAGTTGAAGTCGATCCAGTTCTTTTTATGCCGATAAAGAGAATCATTGCTGGCGATCTTAACCGTCGGCACCGGGGAGGCAAAGGGCGTGCCTCTTCCGGTCGTAAACAGGACAATCTGCGCTCCTGCAGCCGCCAGCGCCGTTGCCGCCACCAGATCGTTGCCCGGAGCGCTGAGCAGATGCAGTCCCTTTCCTTCTGCCGTCTCCCCATAGGCCAGCACGCCTCTGACAGGCGCCGATCCCGACTTCTGAGTGCATCCCAGCGACTTATCTTCCAGCGTGGATATGCCTCCCATCTTATTGCCCGGGGATGGATTCTCATAGACCGTCTGATCGTGCCGGATAAAGTACTCCTTAAAACCATTGATCATTGTCACCGTCTTCTCAAACAATTCCCGGTTCTCACAACGGTTCATCAAAAGAGTCTCCGCACCGAACATCTCCGGCACCTCCGTGAGGATGGTCGTGCCGCCCGCTTCGATCAGCAGGTCAGAGAATACCCCCACCGCAGGATTGGCCGTGATACCGGAAAGTCCGTCGGAACCGCCGCACTTCATGCCCACGATCAGCTCGCTGCACGGTATCTTTGTCCGCACAAAACCACCGGCGTACTGCACAAGCTCCCGCACCAGCCTGACGCCGGCCTCCACTTCCTCTTCCACTTCCTGACAGACCAGGAATTTCACCCTGGCCGAATCGTACGGGCCGATATACTCCTTGAGCACTTCCACGTTACTGTTCTCACAGCCCAGCCCCAGCACCAGCACGCCGCCCGCATTGGGATGACGGACCAGATCGGCAAGAATCCGTCTGGTGTTCTCCTGATCTTCTCCCATCTGAGAACAGCCGTACGGATGGGAGAAGGCTGCCACCGCCTCCACTGATCCCATTTCTCCGATGCTGTCCCGGGCCCTCTTTTCGATGGCCGCCGCCACAGAATTAACGCATCCCACCGTGGGGATGATCCAGACCTCATTGCGGACTCCCGCCTTCCCGTCCGGACGACGGAATCCCTGAAAAGAGGCCGCCGGCCCGGTTGCACCGAATCCTCTGCTCTCCACCCCCTCCGTGCCGCACGGCTCATATGTATAGGTCAGAAGATCGCCCAATCCGGTACGCATATTATGAGTATGCACCCAGGATCCTTTCGCGATCCGTTCTTTCGCAATTCCTATGGGTGCGCCGTACTTGATCACCTGCTCGCCCTCCTCCATGTCGCACAGTGCAAATTTATGGCCCTGCATGATCTCGTCTGTCAGCACGATCCTGTCACCGTCCACCGTCACCACGCTGTGTGCACACATCGGCTGCAACGCCACTGCCACCTTGTCTTTCGGATGGATCTTTATAAAAGTCTGCATTGTTCTCCCGTCCTTTCCTGCCCTGTACCGGGTTCGTTCAACTCTGAATTTTTGAAATGTAAGCGTTTACACTAAATTTATCCTTTTCCAATCCGAAAGTCAACAGTTTATACTCGTCTTTACACTTTTTGTTATTTTATCTAAACATCACCGCAAAAAATTGGCTATTATCACAACAAATTGTAGATTGCGCTCCTCAATGCAGATGGTATAATAGTAGTATGATGTAAACGCTTACACGCCGACACTGCAGCGCTGTCCCAGACAACCGGAACAGCCACAGACAAAAACAGCCCGCAGCGAAAGGAATCTTTGTGCCATGAATATTTATGACATTGCCAGACTGGCGGACGTATCCATCGCCACGGTATCCCGGGTCGTAAACGACAGCCCGAAAGTCAGCCAGCAGACCAAAGACAAAGTGCTCCGGATCATGGCGGACAACGACTATACGCCCAACGCCTTTGCCCGCGGCCTGGGTCTCGGTTCCATGAATACGGTAGGGATCATCTGCCCCGACGTGGCGGATATCTATATGGCGAAAGCCGTTTCCTACCTGGAGAAGAACCTGCAGGGATATGGTTACGACTGCATTCTCTACTGCAGCGGATATGCGGAAGAAGGCAAGCGGCAGGCGGTGGAATGCATTCTGAAAAAGCAGATCGACGCCCTGGTCATGGTCGGCTCCGATTACGGTTACGACGCCCCGAAGCAAAACGGCTGGTTATGCAGTGTGGCGGCCAGGCTTCCCGTCTTCCTGATCAACGGCTGGCTGGAGGGGGACAATATCTACAGTGTACTGGCCGACGATCAACAGGCAGTCTATGATGTGACGGAAGAACTGCTCTTTGCCGGCAGGAAGGAGATCCTTTTTCTCTCCAATTCCCACTCCTACAGCGCCATGCGCAAGTTGGAAGGCTATGGAAACGCGCTCAAAGCCCACGGCATCCCGATCGATCAGGACCGTGTCCTCTATCCCGAAAATGCAGTCTACGCCGTCAGAGACCTGCTTCTTCGAAAACGCGGCCTGCACTTCGACAGTGTGATCGCCGCCACGGACGAACTGGCTGTCGGAGCCCTGAAATATCTCCGTGCCAGAGGCCTGCGCGTGCCGGATGAGGTCAGCGTCATCGGCTGCAACAATTCCGAGCTTTCCATCTGTTGTGAGCCGGAACTTACCACCATTGACAACCGGGTCGAAGTGCTGTGCAAGACTACCATCGACTCCATCATGACATTGCTTGGCGGCGATACCGTCAAACAGAAACAGACAATCAAATGCCATCTGGTCAGACGCGCCACCACTGATTTCTGACAGCGTCTGACGGCCAAAAAGAAAACACCGCTTACCGCCTCCCTTTCCGGGAGCGGCAATCCGGCAGACAAAGAAAGGACTTTACCTTATGAAAACATTTATGGATGAAAACTTTTTACTGCACACGGAATGTGCCAGAAAGCTCTACCACGACTATGCCAAACCCATGCCGATTCTGGACTATCACTGCCATATCAGCCCCCAGGACATCGCACAGGACAGACAGTTTACCGATATTACCCAGGTCTGGCTGGGCGGCGATCACTACAAATGGCGGCAGATGCGTTCCAACGGCATCGAAGAGGCCTTCATCACCGGCGACGCCCCGGCCCGGGAGAAATTTCAGAAATGGGCCGAAACTCTGGAGAAGCTGATCGGCAATCCCCTGTATCACTGGTCCCATCTGGAACTGCAGCGGTATTTCGGCTATTACGGACATTTAAACAGCGAAACTGCCGAGGAAGTGTGGCGGCTTTGCAATGAAAAGCTGAAAGACCCACAGATGAGCGTCCGCGGACTGATCAGGCAGTCCGGCGTCACCCTGCTGTGCACCACGGACGACCCGGCGGATTCTCTGGAATGGCATGATAAGATCCGGGAAGATGACACCTTCGATGTGCAGGTGCTTCCGGCATGGCGTCCCGATAAGGCCGTGAATGTAGATGCCCCCGCTTTCCCCGACTATATCAGGCGGCTGGAAACAGCAGCCGGCGTCACGGTCAGAACCTTCGACGACTTAAAGACCGCACTGAGAAACCGCATGGAATTCTTCCACAAGAGAGGCTGTCTGGTATCCGACCACGGCCTGGACTATGTCATGTACGCTCCCGTCTGCGACACCGAAGTGGAAGCAATCTTCCAAAAGGGGCTGCATGGCGAACCGTTGACCTCTGCGGAAGCCGCCGGCTACAAGACTGCCCTGATGCTTTTCCTCGGCCGGGAATACCACCGACTTGGCTGGGTCATGCAGCTCCATTACGGCTGCAGCCGCAATAACAACAGCTCCACATTTGAAAAGCTCGGTCCCGACACCGGTTACGACTGTATCAATACGGACGCGCCTGCCGGCCAGCTTACAGGTTTCCTCAACGCGCTGACAACTGCCGGCAGGCTGCCAAAGACGATACTCTACTCCTTAAATCCAAACGACAACGCCGTCATCGACTCCGTGATCGGCTGCTTTCAGGACGATTCCGCCGTGGGCAAACTGCAGCATGGCTCTGCATGGTGGTTCAATGACCACAAGGCCGGCATGATCGAACAGATGACCTCTCTGGCAAATCTGGGGATGCTCAGCAATTTCGTGGGGATGCTCACCGACTCCAGAAGCTTCCTCTCCTACACCAGACACGAATATTTCCGCCGTATCCTCTGCGACCTGCTGGGCGGCTGGGTGGAAGACGGTGAATATCCCTACGATGAGAAAGTGCTGGAAAAGATCGTCAAGGGGATCTGTTATGACAACGCCGTGAGATATTTTGGGTTTGATCTGTAATTGCAGATCTGTTATGAGAATGAAGGGTGAAAGTCCGGAAAGATCGACTCTCACCCTTTCATTATATACAACTGTTTACGGACATATCGACGGCTGCGCCTTTACCACAATGCCATCGGCTCCATGTACTTTGCCGTCTCGCTGTCCGCATGACAGCACACCGCCACCCGATACCCCGGAATATCGTCGTATTCCTTCATACGGTACGCCGCATGACCGGAACCATATTCCACCCGGGCCGTATCCGTTCTGGCATCCACGATCACCGAGAAATCCTTCAGCGACAGAGTCATTCCCCTGCCCGTCACTTTCAGAAAGCTCTCCTTCATGGTCCAGATGCGGAACATCCTCTGCGTAATCTCCTCCTCATCCTGCACCGCATGCAGAAATTCCAGTTCCTGCTCCGTAAAAAAGCGCTCCGCCACCTTAAGCCGGCCTTCTCTCACCTGCTCGATATCATTCCCCACAGGGACCTCCCCTATACTGCACACGGCATACGCTCCCGAATGCGACAGCGAAAAATGAATATCCGGATACGCCTGAAAGAAGGGCTTCCCCCATTCGCCAAATACATATTCCATGTCCCGTTCCCGAAGCCCATAGACCTGCAGGGCATGATCCAGGGCCAGACCGGCACCCAGACTCCTGCACTTATCTCTTTCCGGTTTGATCCGCGCAATTTTCTGCTGCCTGCAGGGCGACAGAAGACTTCTCTTTTCCTGAAAAAGATCCTTATCCTCAAACTGTGTCACGTCAATATAATATGTGTGGATCATCCTTTACCGTCACTCTCTTATATGGATATTCCTACCTTCTATTCCGGTCATGCGGGTATCTATGCATGGAGCGCCGTACCCGGTCATCCTTAACACCGCTGTGATAACAGTCCTGACAGATCGGATAATCATAGTCCCAGGGCAGCACCACGCCACAGCCCCGGCACTTCTTCTCAAACTGGCCCTTATCGTCCTCCAGCATCTCCCCGATCACGGACTGCGCCCACTCTCTGTTCACCGCCACTTCTTCCTTGTCGATCTCCCAGTTCATCCTGCCGGAAAACTGGGAATACAGATCCAGCTGCTTATAGTAGGATTCCAGCCCTTCCAGCGAAAAATCCTGAGGCAGCATCGGACAATTGTGATCTTCCGTCGGTTTCTCACAGTACCACAGCCACAGGCGCAGCACCTCCCTGTCTTTCACATCGAAGGGACAGGTGATCAGGGACAGCACGAACTTTCGATCCTCCATATAGGACAGCTTCTTCCGGTAGTTCTTCAGACAGCGATATTTCTTCACACTCTCCGTCATGGAGATCTTGTCGTAGAAAGCCAGATTCTTCGTACCTTCCCATGCCTCGATGATCTCATCCAGTTCCATATCGATATCCAGAAGCACCTCCGGAAAGCCCGTTCTCGCCCTGGACAGCGGCTGCAGAGGTTCTTCCAGCTTCTTACCGATATACTCCACATCCAGCGCAGACTGCACGTAGCCCACGTCATAATAGCCATAACGTCCTGCCCGCCCGGCGATCTGTCTTATCTCCTCCGCCTCCAGACGCCTCTTGTCCGTGCCGTCAAATTTCGACGTATTCATAAAGACTACCCGCCGGATGGGCAGATTGATCCCCATGCCGATGGCGTCCGTGGCCACCACCACCTGATTGATCCCCTCCGTAAAAAGCCGCACCTGCTCCCGCCTTGTCTGAGGCGGCAGATTGCCGTAGATCACGCTGGCCCTGATCCCCCTGCTCTCCAGAGTTGCCGCAATAGCCAGTACATTTTTCTTGGAAAAGGCGATCAGGGCGTCTCCCGGTTCCACATCCTTACTCATATCGAAACGCTTCGGAATAAATTCCAGCCTGGTGTTCCGCTCATGGTAGACTGTCTCACAGGAATCGCCGCACCGCTTGATCATTTTCACCAGAAGCTGTTCTGCAGTACCGGAGCAGCACACATGAATCTCCTCCGCCCGGATGCCAAGAATCGCCCTCGTCCAAAAACTGCCCCGGTTCTCGTCCGCCATCATCTGCGCCTCGTCAATCACCGCAATATCGTAAACCTCCCGGATATCCATGATCTCCACCGTGGAAGCCTGCACGAAGCTGCCCGGCGTCCGGATGACTTCCTCGCCGGTGATCATGCTGCACGGAATGCCCGCTGCCGTCATCCTGTCATAGACTTCCAGCGCCAGCAGGCGCAGCGGCCCCAGATAAATGCCGTGATAAGCCTGCTTCAACCGCTGCAGCGCCTGATAAGTCTTGCCGCTGTTGGTTGGCCCGATATGCAGGATAAAGTGACGCTCCATACCTCGGGCCTCCGGATACTGCTTCTCCGGCTCCGCCTCCATCAGCTCCTCAATGCGCTGTCCCACCAGGTACTGCATGTACTCTTCCTTATAGATCTCATAGAGAGATCTGGACCGCAGCAGCTGCGCCGCGCCCGGCATATGTACGATATCTTCCGGGTTTGCACCTGCCGCCATCCTGTGCAGAAAGGTAATATCCAGTCTGGCAAGCATCCGCAGGGCGTGCCTGTATTTCTTTAACAGCCTGCTCTCCCTGCCTGCCACCGTGTAACCGATCGCCGCCGCCTTCTTGTGCAGCTCCTTCATATCGGCCAGCACCTGATGATTCTCCTGGTTTTTCTTGCGGGCAATGCGGCGCTCCAACTGCCCGATCTGCTTCTCGCAGCCCTTTAGAAAACGTCTGTGCTCTTTCTCGTCAAACTCCAGAAACGTCTGTAAATATACCGTCCAGACGGCTTCCGGGATGTCCGTAACGTTCCGGCCTGTTTCTTCCTCTGTCTCCTGAGCCGCTGCTTCTTTCTGATCTAACAGCTCTTTCTGTCCATTCTGACCGCCTGTCTTCTCTTGTTTTGCGTGCCTTGTATGTCTTGTGTGTCTTCCTGCCATAATATTTCCCATTCTGTGATTGATCCGCCGGACAATGTCCGTACGGATATCCTGTAGTTGAACCGTCAGTCTGCAGGATCCTGTCAGAGACCATGCATTCAGTGACGAAAGTAATAGTATCACAAATCACCGGAAAATACCAGCAGACTATGCACAAAAGGATTCCTCCGTGCCAAACTGCTGCTCATAAAAATTTCTGTTTATGTTAAACTTTTGTATGATAGAATCAGTTATTTCTATAGAATAAGCGAATACGGGTTATAAGAAACGCAGAAAGCAAAGGAAAGACAGTTGACCGACAAAGAACTGATGCAGAAAGTTCATAACGGAAGCCAGGACGCACTGAACACCATCGTCAGCCGCTACTACGATGATATTTACCGCTTCTGCCTGTATCTGACAGGACAGGCGGCAGACTCGTACGATATCACACAGGAAGTGTTCCTGCGTTTCATCAAATATATGGATTCCTACCGGCACAGGAATCTGAAAGGATACCTTCTCATCATCGCGCGCAATCTCTGCCGGGACTATTTCTATCACAGAAAGGATACCGCCTGCCTGGAGGATACCGCCTTGCCTGGCCGGGAAGATTCTCAGCTGGCACGGGTCGAAGATTCCCTTCTTCTCCACCAGGCGCTGCAGCAGCTTCCCATAAAGCAGCGCGAGATCATCATAATGCGGATCTACGAGGAACTGCCTTTCCACGAAATTGCCCGTATCACAGGGTGTAACCTCTCAACAGCCAAGTCAAGATTCCGCCTGGGCGTAAAGAACCTGCGGAAACGATTGGAGGATTCCGATGAACCGATATAAAAAACCCAACAGAAAACGCACTGCCGGTAAAAAAGGCTTCCGTCTTACGCAGTCCATACACTACAATGACTCCGTCCTGCAATCCATGTTCACTGCCGCCGATGCGCTGCTGCCAATCGACGAAACACGCCGGGCCGACACACGCCGCCTGCTGCAGCAGGAATTCCGCAGCCGCACCGTACTCCCGCTGCAGGACAACAGGCTTCTGCCTGTCAGCCTGCTTCGCTATACGGACAGACATCTTCCCTGCCTTCATCTGCTCGGCTGTATTGCCATGCTGCTTGTGCTCCTTACAATGGGCCTGTATTTCCCGACGCCACAGGATGCCGGCGTCATGGTTTTTGCCTCCATGACGCTGCCCTGCTTTCTCGTGTTCTTCTCCGTTTTTGAATTCCGGCAGATCTGCTTTACCGGCATGGGGGAACTCAGTAAGACCTGCTTCTTTCAGATCAGGCAGCTTGCGGCCCTGTCCATGATCTTCTCCGGCATCCTGAATCTTATGGCCGTATCCGCCGCCATTATCCTGGTGGGCCGGCAGTGGAAGATCCGCCTGCTGCACCTCGGCCTCTATGTACTGGTGCCCTTCCTCTTTATGCAATGCATCTGCTTCGGCTGCATGCTCCTGGAGAAGATACGCCGCCACACCTGGCTTTGCGCCGCGTTCCTGCTTCCGATGGCCGTCTTTAGCCTGGCTGCTTTCCAGCGGCCTGCCCTGTATACGGAATCCGCACTTTTCTTCTGGGCCGCCGCCCTGTTTGCCGGCATCGTCATCTTTGCCGGGGAGATGAAACTGCTTTTTGCCAAATTAGACAAAGGAGAGATCTTATGCACCGACTGGAATTAACCGACTTAAACAAAACCTTCAAGAACAAGACCGCCGTCCGGGATATCAGCGTCAGCCTGGAACACGGTGTCTACGGGCTGCTGGGAGAAAACGGGGCCGGCAAGACCACCCTGATGCGGATGCTCTGCGGCATCCTGGAACCGACCTCCGGTACGATCCTCTGCGACGGGATACCGATCCGCCAGCTGGGAGGCGATTACCGGATGCTCTTAGGGTATCTTCCGCAGGATTTCGGCTATTATAAAGAGTTCACGGCTCTGCGGTTCCTGCACTACATGGCGGCCCTCAAAGCGCTGCCGGAAGAGTATGCCCACAGCAGGATCGAAGAACTGCTGGAGCTGGTGGATCTTACCGCCGAGAGGAAACACAGGCTCAAGACCTTTTCCGGCGGCATGATCCGCAGGATCGGCATCGCCCAGGCGCTTCTGAACGATCCGGAGATCCTCGTGCTGGATGAACCCACCTCCGGTCTCGATCCCGGTGAGCGCGTCCGCTTCCGCAATATCATCAGCTCTCTGGGCAAAAACAGGCTGGTTCTGCTCTCCACCCATATCGTCTCGGATGTGGAGTATATCGCAGACAGGATCCTGCTCATGAAGGACGGCAGCCTGCTCCACGTAGGCGACGAATCCCTGCTGTTATCCAAAGCCGCCGGCTGCGTCTGGAAATGTCTCGTCCCGGAAGCACAGGTCGAACTGCTGGAGCGGCAGCACCTGATCGGCAATCTGCGCCATCATGGGCCGGAAGCAGAGCTGCGCATCATATCCGCAGAGAAACCATGGCCGGAAGCCGAACCGGCGGAAGTGACCCTGGAAGATGCCTATCTGTACTGCATCAAATATACCGGAAGGAGGAGATAACCATGCGTCTGTATAAAATGGAACTCTACAAACTGTGTCACCGGAAATCTTTTCTGGCAGGCTTTCTTTTCGTCCTGCTGATCGGCCTGCTGTTCTTCTGTCAGGAGCTGCAGCATTCATACTGCGTCGTCAACGGCACTACCTACACGGGATTGCGCGCCATCCAGATGAACCGCCAGATCACGGAAGAATTCAAAGGTGTGCTGACCGATGAAAAGGCAGAGCGCATCATCGAGAAATACGGCTTTCCGCAGGGAGCGCCGGACGGCTACAGCCGGCAGAAAGACAATTTCCTCAATCATTTCATCATGAAGTATGCTTCTGACGGCTATAACAACGGCCAGGATGATTACAGGCCCGCCACAAAAACCATCCCGCTTCGTGAAACCGAACTGGGCCGGTATCACGAAGCAGCCGGCATGGCGCTTCGCCTGGAGTACTACATCGGGTGGAGTCTCTTTCCGGACACACTTGGCATATTGATGCTGGGCGCCAGTATGCTGGTCCTCTACGTCGTCTCCGTTGTTTTCTCGGAAGAAGAACAGACCGGCATGAAACCCCTGCTGTTCACCACCAGAGAAGGGCCGGCCTTCGGCACGCTGGCCAAGACCGCCGCAGCTTTCAGCGTGTCGGCCGGCATCTGGTTCGTGTCAGTCTGCTTCGGTCTGCTGCTTCACATTACCACGTTTGGAATCGACGGCCTGGGCTGCATCGCCAGCCTGATCGTACAATGGGGCTTCTTTCCCCTCCCGCTTATGATGCAGCCTGTCGGCGTCTATCTGGCACAGCTGCTTCTTGTCAGCCTGCTGGCCATACTGGAGCTGTGCGCCATCACGATCTGTATTTCCGCCCACTGTCGCAGTCCTTTCCACACCATCGTGGCCGCAGGTATTTTTTACACGCTGCCCTTTCTGGGGTTTGCGCTGCTGCAGACCCTGCTGGCGCTGTTAACGCTCCTTTCCGTCAGGGGACAGACACTGCATCCCGGTTTCCTGACCCTGTGCGCGTGGTTTTTCTTCCTGTTAAACTGCCTGCTCTATTCCTCTCCGGTCTATCTTCTGGTTGCCCGGGACGTCCTGATAGAAATCGCACTGATACGTTTCGGCACACTGAATACCGGCAGCGGCATGACGGCCGTCTATACCACGCTTGGAATCGCCCTGATGGTACTTCTGTTTTGTACCATAAATGCCTGCCGGCGCTACAGACGGCTCTCTAAAATCTGACTTAGAGGTGGGGAGATGCCTGTTATCAGGGCATCTCCTGAAACACCACCGTTGCCTTTTCATACACTTCTCCGTTCCACAACTCCCGCTCCATACCGTCCTGTAATCCGGAGATATCCTGCTCTTCAATTTCGAATAACAGGCCGTCCCACGTAAGGCCGATCCCGTAAGCGCTCCCGTCCGATCCGGCAAAATAAAATCTCCCATGACTGCCGGCCGATCCGTCTTCATAGCACAGATAGTAGACATAGACTTTATCATAAGGCACTCCCACCTTAGAGTCCATCACCTCCGCTGCTGCAATCTGCAGCTGCGGAATCCGCTCCTGCGCTTCCTCCGTTGTCAGGATACGCGCTTCCCTGTGCACATCCTCACCGGAATACGTTGCCGATATCAAATGCCCGTCCTGTGCGTCAATATTGAAATAATAATATTTATGACTGATATAGTTCGTCCAGTTTACACAATAGTCCGCCCGTCCCGCCCGGCGGCCCTCTTCCGGCTCATTATAATAGGAATTCTGTTCATAACCGTCTCCCGTCATCCCGAAGATATCCGCTAATTTCTCCCTGGCAATCTCGATTGCCTGCTGTTCGGTGATGCCGCCGCTTTCCACATTCCCGGCTATCGCCTCCTGCTCTTTCGCCTCCTTTGCCTCAATCTCCTCCGCATGTTCCTGTTCGTATGCCTCCGTGTAAGCATAGTCCCTTTTTACAGTGAAATCTATGATCTCCAACAGCTCTTCATCTGTCAGTTCCCGCTCCGGCAGGCAAAAAGTCGCCGCAGGCACCAGATAACAGAACTCGTAACCGGCCGCCTCCTCTTCACTCTTTACCTGCGGAAGCGCACTCTCCGGGAAAACGCCTTCCTGATACTTCTGCGCCAGCTCCTGATATCTGGCCTTTTCCTGTTCCGTGTAGGCCCTGGAAAATCCGTCTGCCTCCACCGCCGCCTCTTCTACCGTCTCCACATAGGCTCTCTTTTCCTCCTGCGGCATCTCCTCCATCCGTTCCCGCACAAGAGAATTGACAAAAGCACGCACCGGAACTGCTGCTACACCGACCACCAGAAGCAGGACCGCCGCCGCTGCCAGATGTTTCCATCCGCTCCCGGCCTTTTCCAGCCTCCCGGTCTGTTTCTTCCCGGATCTCACAGTCTTGCCCTTCTTGTTCTTCTGCATTTTCTGTATTTTCTGTTTCTCCTGTATTCCTCCGGACGCTTCTGTCCTTTTCCTGACATTGTTGATCACTGCCTTTTTCATCTCTTCCGTCATACAGATACCTCCGACTGCATCTCTTAACTCCTCAGCTCCCATGTATTCCCGCTCCTTCCTGAAACCGTTGACCATCCGGCTCCCGCCGCCACTGTCACACCCGGTCTGATCTCATTATCACTTTCCATCACATCATACTGACTTATATCCCTGTTACTTCGCCCTAAAACAGCCCCTGCTTTCAGGGTTCTTCCCGCACTGCATCAAATACCTCTGCTTGACCGGCTCTGTACCTGTTGGCCTATGCATGCGGTGACAGTGCATGTTCCCCGCCAAGCAACAGTTTCAACTTCTCCCTGCCCCGCTGCAGCCGCTTCTTCACCGCATTCAGGGTAATGCCCAGCATCCCGGCGATCTCCGCCGCCTTATATCCCTCTATATAGTGCAGATAGATCACCGTCTTCAACTGTTCCGGCAGATTCATCAGCTCTGCCAGAACTTCGCTCTGCTCCGGAAACTCACAATACCTGTCCACATCTTCCCACTGCACCGTGGGATGCCTGTTTCTGCCCCTGTGCACATCCAGGCATCTGTTGGTCGCCACCCGGATCAACCATGCCTTCTCATGCTCTCTGTTCCGAAATCCCGCCGCGCGCTCCATATAACTGCAGAACGTATCCTGCACCGCATCCTGTGCATCCTGCTCATTGCACAGCAGAACCATACACACCCTGAAAAGCATATCGCCGTATTCCATCACCACTTTTTCCACACCCAACTGCCTGCCACCTCCTGTACTTCCTCTCATATTACTTTATGTAAACCTCTTTTACTCAGCGCGCTTTACAGGACCGGTTTTCCATTTCGTCCTGTTATATAGAACACGCATCTGCCCTGCAAAAGGTGACTGCAATGTAACAAATAATCCCTTTTTACAAGATAATTCGTCGCAAAAACATCTTGCATCTCCTGCTCACCTGTGCTATAATACAATTCGGCGGTTTAAGAAAGCATGACCGCAATTCATAGGGGCATAGTTCAAAGGTAGAACAGTGGTCTCCAAAACCATCGATGTGGGTTCGATTCCTACTGCCCCTGTTATTTTTTGCAGAGTTTGCCGTCGGGCAAACTTTTTTTATGGTATTAAATACGAAAGGAAACCTTTACCTCATGAAGAAACTGATCTCACTACTGACTTCCCTCGGCCTGGCGCTGGGACTGTTGACGGCCTGCGGCGAGAGCACGCCGCTCCTTGGAGCCGCCGACTATGAACTGGATCCGGCTACCAACATGACAAGCAGGGATGTATCCATCGGGGACAATGCAGAAACTTTTCTCGCCGCCTACGGTGACTTTAAGATCTTCACCTCTGTTGAGGGTGAAGAGTATCAGGCTCTTGCCGTCGACAAGATCCCTTTCGATTCTGCGGTCACGCTCCTGCTGCCCACCTTTTTCATCGATGGGACCCCCACAGATCTGGATCTTTTCTGCAGGGAAAACGAGATTCAGAAAGAGGACCTGACCACCACCCTGAATTCAGACGCTTTCTTACAGGCCCATTCCGTGATCTACAGTTATCTGCTCTTTACATGGGAAAACGGCGTCATCACTGATATCCGTTCCGAATACATGGATTACAATGAGGACGCCGCCTATAATAATTAATTCTATGCGCTGTATCCCACAAACTGACTGTTATACAGTGTGGCATAGAATCCGTTCTGTTTCAACAATGTCTCGTGATTACCCTGCTCGATGATATTGCCGTCTTTCATGACCAGGATCACGTCTGCCTCTCTGATCGTAGACAGTCTGTGGGCTACGATGAAACTGGTTCTTCCTTCCATCATCGCCGCGAAGGCCTTCTGGATCCTGATCTCCGTTCTCGTATCGATGGAAGACGTGGCTTCATCCAGGATCAGCATGGGCGGCAGACACAGCATGACTCTCGTGATGCACAGAAGCTGCTTCTGTCCCTGAGAAAGATTACCGCCGTCTTCCGTAATGATCGTATCGTATCCATCCGGCAGCCTCTTGATAAAGCTGTGGGCATGAGACGCTTTTGCCGCGGCAATGATCTCCTCCTCTGTCGCCTCAGGCTTACCCATCACAATATTATCCCTTACGGTTCCGCCTTTTAGCCAGGTCTCCTGCAGCACCATGCCATAGTTGGCCCGCAGGCTCTTTCTGGTCACGTCCCGGATATCATGCCCTTCCACCTGTATGCTTCCGGAATTCACATCATAGAAACGCATCAGCAGATTGATAACCGTGGTCTTCCCGCAGCCCGTCGGACCCACGATAGCCACACGCTGGCCCGGCCTCACCGAAAGGTTGAAGTCCGTGATCAGCTTCTTATCCGGTACATAGGAGAAATCCACATGCTCCAGATCAATCCTGCCCTCCACGTCACCAAGACAGATTGCGCTTTCGCTGTCCGGTATCTGCGGTTCTTCCTCAATCAACGCAAAGATCCTGGCCGCACAGGCAAGGGCATTCTGCAGCTCCGTTACCACTCCCGAAATCTCATTAAAAGGCTTCGTGTACTGGTTGGCATAACTTAAGAAACATGACAGCTGGCCGACACTGATGCCCCCGCGGATGGCAAATACCGCTCCTGTCACCGCCACACCCGCATACACCAGATTGTTGACGAACCTGGTGGAGGGATTGGTGATGGACGAATAGAAGATCGCCTTTAAAGAACATTTCTCCAGCCTGCCATTGATCTCGTCAAACTCCTCCAACGCTTCATCTTCATGGGAAAAAGCCTGCACCACCTTCTGATTGCCGATCATCTCCTCGATCAGCGCCGTCTGTTCTCCTCTCGTCTCCGACTGTGCCCGGAACATCACAAAGGTCTTCCTGGCGATAAAAGCCGCCACCAGGAAGGATAGCGGCGTAATCAATACTACCACGCCCGTGATACCCACATTGACACTGAGCATAAAGCCCAATGTACCTAAAATTGTGATGACCCCGGTAAAAAACTGTGTAAATCCCATCAGCAGACCGTCCGCAAACTGGTCCACATCCGCGATCACCCTGCTCACCACTTCCCCGTAGGAATGTTCGTCAATATATTTCAGCGGCAGAATCTCTATGCGCTTAAACGCCTCGTCCCGGATATCCTGCACAATACGGTAAGTCATCTTATTGTTGCAGATGTTCATCACCCACTGCGCCGCCGCCGTGATCCCGATCACCACCGCCATCTGTTTTAAAATGGCAAATACACCGTCGAAATCCACCCATCCTTCTTTGACGATCAGATCGATCACCCGTCCTGTCAGAATCGGAAGATACAAGGTCAACGTCACGGTAACCGCTGCCATAACGATTGATAACGCCAGATATACCCAGTATTTCCTGATATATCGAAGCACCTTACCCAGCGTTCCTTTCTGCCTGCTGTCATTTCCTGATTTTGCCATCTCCAGCCTCCACTCGTTTCATCTTTTCTTTACGGAACCTTTCCAGTCCCTGAACCTGTTTTAAAATACCTGATCCACGTTCTTTGCACCCTTACCATCTGTTCATGACGCAGGGTACTGTGAATAATAAATCTCCTGATATACCTCACACCGCTTAAGCAGCTCATCATGTGTCCCGATATCCGCCATCTCCCCATCGTCCAGCACGATGATCTGGTCGGCATGCTGGATGGAAGAAGCCCTCTGAGAGACGATAAATACCGTCATATCGCCTTCCATATTCCGGATCGCCTGTCTGAGTGCCGCATCCGTAGCATAGTCAAGCGCCGATGCACTGTCGTCCAGGATCAGGATCTCCGGCTTCCCCACCAGGGCACGGGCTATGGTCAGACGCTGACGCTGACCGCCGGAAAGGTTTCTTCCGCTCTGAGCCACGGCCGCCTCCAGCTTTCCATCCTTCTGCTCTACGAACTCTTTCGCCTGGGCCGTCTCGATGGCCTGCCAGATTTCCGCGTCCGTCGCGTCGTTCTTACCCCACTGCATATTCTCTCTGATCGTTCCCTGGAAGAGCACCGCCTTCTGCGGTACGATGCCGATCATCTCCCGCAGCTCTTCCATTCCGTATTCCCGCACATCTTTTCCCTTGATCCTGACATGCCCCTTCGTCGCATCGTAAAAACGCGGTATCATATTGACCAGGGAAGTCTTGCCGGAACCCGTACCGCCGATAATTCCCACCGTCTGTCCCTTTTTGACATGAAAATCAATGCCCGACAGCGATTCCGCACCGGCTCCTGCATAGGCCAGACAGACATGGTCAAACACCACCTCGTCCTCCGCATTCTGCCCTGTCCGTCCTCCGGGGCCGGCCGCTTCGCCTGTTCCATGCCCTTCAGAACCGGCCGCACACACCTTCTGCTCCCATGTCATGCTGGATTCTATCTCGAAAACGCTCTGAATCCGGTTCGCGCAGGCCAGCGCCTTGGTGATCGTAATGATCAGATTCGCCAGCTTCACCAGCTCGATCAGAATCTGGGACATATAGTTCACCAGCGCCACCACCTGTCCCTGGGTAATGGTTCCCTCATCCACACGCACCGCTCCCGTATAGAGAAGTACGATCGTTGCCACATTGATAATGATGTATGTAACCGGATTGGTCAGTGCGGAAATCTTACCCACAAACAGCTGCATATGCGCCAGCGCGCTGTTCTTCCGCTCAAAAGCCTCGATCTCTTCCTGTTCCTTATTAAAGGCTCGAATGACTCTGGCGCCCGTAAGGTTCTCTCTGGTGGCTCCCAGCACACTGTCCAGCCCTGCCTGTACCTTTTTAAACAGGGGCATCGTCCACATCATGATGCCGAAAACCACGACGGAGAGCGCCGGGATCGTCACCACGAAGATAAATGCCGCCTTCACATCAATGGTAAATGCCATCACCATGGCCCCAAACACGATAAAGGGGGAGCGCAGAAACAGACGCAGTACCATATTCACACCACTCTGCACCTGATTTACATCGGAAGTCATCCGGGTGATCATGGTGGCCGTCCCCAGCGTGTCGATCTCCGTGTAGGACAGTCCCTGGATATGGGCAAAAAGCGCATGTTTCAGCTTCGTGGAAACACCCACCGCCGCTTTCGCCGAGAAATACTGCGCTGTGATGGAACAGGCCAGCCCGACCACGCCAAGCAGCACCAGCACGCCGCCCATACGCAGCACGTAAGACACATTTCCGCTGTCGATTCCCCGGTCGATGACTGCCGCCATCACCAACGGTACGAACAGCTCAAACGTGGCTTCCAGCATCTTAAAAAGCGGCGCCAGTATCGTCTCTTTCTTATAGTCTTTTAAGTATACGAGTAATCTTCTCATCCTCAACCCCCAAATGATATAAATTTTCACAGGCAGTTCCGTAATGCCCTGCGCAGTAAAACACCCCCGAAAGGGTGTAAAATATAAAATGACAGCAGCCGGAATGTATCCAGACTACTGTCATAAACATCTCCGAACAGCCTCCTGTTAAAAACAGATTCATTTTCTGTATTCTAATGTCAACGCATCAATCTCCACACTGATATTGCGCACCTGCCTTGAAGGCTGGTATTCTGCTTCGGGATAGAGCAGTGCGTGCAGCTCCACTACATTTTCTTCCAGATCATCCGGAATGACACAGCTTCCCTTGCTGCCGACATTTGCCCCTGTCCGGTTGTCCTCGAACGGAAAACCATCACTTGCTATCACATTATACCCGCTAACGCTTCCCAGGACACTGATGATCTCATTCACTCCCAAAGACGTCTCTACTTCCGGTAAAATAGCATTGACCATCTCTGTCAAAGAACTGACAGATGCTTTCTTCGCTTTCTCCATCATTGCCGTCAACACATTTCTCTGACGCTCGGCACGCTTGAAATCATCACCCTTCGTATACCGTATCCTGCAATAGGCAGTAGCCTGCATCCCGTTCAGAAGCTGCTTACCGCTGTGCTCCACCGGTATATAATCCACGCCCAGTTCCTCAGACATTGTCAGCTGATAGTTATTCAGATGAGAAATTTCCACTTCTGTAATCTCCATCTCAATACCGCCCAGCGCATCTACGGAATCGATCAGACCGCCAAAACCGACCGTCACATAATCCGTAATATCCAGATCAAGATTCGTATTCAGCATACTGATCGCCTGTTCCGGGCCGCCCTGTGCATATGCCGCATTACATTTATTATAAGTGTCATTACTCAAATTCAGGAAGGTATCCCTGAAAACAGAAACCAGCTTGATTTCCTGCGTATCCTGATTGATACTCGCTATGATAATGCTGTCGCTGCGGGTGCCTCTGCCCAGCTGTCCGTCTCTGGCATCTACACCGAACAGTGCAATATTGCGATATCCTTTCGAAATCTGCTGTCTCTCCTCTTTCTTATGAGTCTCTTTCACTTCTTCATTAATAATGATCTGTTCCCTGTCGATATCTTTGTGTTCTACCTCATCCGTAGCAGTTACCACCACGTACATAATGCCCACCGATATCAACAAAACACAGATCTCTGCGATCAGCAGCGGAAGATTCCTGATCCGTCTGCGCTTCTCCACAGTCTTATCCTCTGCCCCGGCCGATTGATCTTCAGCATTCTGCTCACCTGCTGCATGTTCCTTCGAAGATTCAGTTTGATTGTTATGTTTCAGATTCCTGTTATTTGCCTGTTCTTGAGAATCCTGTGTCTGCTTGTCCATAAATGACTCCCTCGTCCAAGTTCACGGTAAACTTACACCTGCATTCAAACCGCCGGTACAATACTCAAATATTATTCCATAAGATCCTTGTATCTATGTATTAAAAGCAAAGGTACATCTTCGATATTCTACCATAAAAAGGTAACTTTGGATATATAAAAATTAACAAATATTAAATTTTTGCAAAATCTTGTTACATTTTTGTCATATATTCCTCCGTAATTACACTACAGCTGCTTTTCCGCAGAGCTCCGGTTTCTCAGATCAGGTCCACGGCATCCCGCACGGTTCTTACGCCGATTATTCGGATACCTTCCACGCGCTTCATATGACTGATGTTGACTTCCGGAACGATACAGGTCGTAAAGCCCAGCTTGGCCGCTTCCGCTGCCCGCTGTTCCACCATGGAGACGCCGCGCACCTCACCGCTCAGTCCGATCTCGCCAAAAGCGATTGTTCCGGCATCGATGGCCCTGTTCTTAAAACTTGATACCACGGCCATGGCAATACCCAGATCGATGGCCGGCTCCACAATCCGCATACCGCCTGCCAGGTTCACATAGGCATCACAGTCCGACATCTGCAGATTCAGCCTCTTTTCCAGGACGGCCATCAGCAGGTTGACTCTGTTGAAATCCGTACCGATCGCCTGCCGTCTGGGAATGCCAAAGTTACTGTGGCACACAAGCGCCTGGATTTCCAGCAGAATGGGACGGGTTCCCTCCATGGAACAGGATACCACCGACCCGCTGGCACCCTCCGGCTTACCGCTCAACATAAACTCGGAGGGATTTTCCACTTCGATCAATCCTTCCTCCTTCATCTCAAATACACCGATCTCATTGGTAGATCCAAACCGGTTCTTGACCCCTCGCAGGATACGGTAGGAGGCATGCCTGTCTCCCTCAAAATACAGTACCGTATCCACCATATGCTCCAATACTCTGGGCCCCGCCACGGTACCCTCCTTGGTCACATGTCCCACGATGAAGACGGAAACCGTCATTCCTTTCGCAAGCTGCAGAAGAACATTTGTTGCTTCTCTTACCTGAGATACACTGCCGGGAGCCGCCGTGATCTCTTCATTATACATGGTCTGTATGGAATCAATGATCACAACATCCGGCACCACGCTGCGGATCGTTTCTTCCACAGTCGCCAGTCCCGTCTCGCACAACAGCTGTAGATTATCCGAAAATTCGCCCAGACGATTGGCCCTGATCTTGATCTGGCGCAGCGATTCTTCTCCCGATATGTACAGCACGCTTCTGCCGTCTCCCGCCAGATTCCTGCATACCTGCAGCAACAGGGTGGATTTCCCGATTCCCGGATCTCCACCTACCAACGTCAAAGAGCCGGGCACAATACCACCGCCCAGCACTCTGTCCAGTTCTTCCATATGTGTCAGCATACGGCTTTCTTCCTGTATACTGACCTGCGATAATCTGGCCGGAGCAGAAGGCATCCTTTTATGCACACCGAGGCCGTTTCCACGGGCCGCGGACGGAGCCTTCTCCTCCACCATCGTATTCCACTCCCTGCATCCGGGACACTGTCCCATCCACTTGGAAGATTCATAACCGCAATTTTGACAATAAAAAACCGTAGTTGTTTTCCCTTTAGCCATTCTGTATCTTTACCATCTTTACCGCTGTTTCACCGACATTTTCCAACTCCACGCTGATGCTCAGCTTGCCGCTCAGATTGGTCTTCATCGTACCGATATTGGCATCTCCCACGCTCACACTGTATTCCGTATCTTCTTCCAGACCTACCGTGATCTGCGCGTCCGCCTCACCTTCCACCAGGAAACTGACACCGTTCTCTGTCTCTTCAAACTGCAGCACGCTTGTTCCCGGCTCGGACTCATAAGCAAACATACCGTTCTTCTCCAGCTTTGTCAGCTTACGATACGTCTTCACCTTATACAGATCCCCGCCATGCTCATAGTCTTCCACTTTAGCCTTGGCTTCCAGTACATAATTCCCGAAACTGATCGTGCCGTTTTCCTCTGTACGCAGTAATTCTTCAACTACAGCCATTGTATTTTCCTCCTGACTCTTTACTCTTATTTATGTTGTGCTTTAAAAAGCATGTGCTATGCATCACTTCGTGCCGTAAATACGATCTTCTTATTCTTAAGCCCTGCCGTCACATGTTCTCCGCTTCTGACATTTCCGGACAGGATCTCCTCGGCCAGTATGTCTTCGATCTCCGACTGAATTGCCCGCTTCATGGGCCTGGCCCCCATCTTCGTATCGATATGCTTCTCGATCAGCCATTCCTTCACTGCAGGTGTGATCGTCAGGTCAATATCCATCTGCTCTTTACAGCGTCTGATCAGGCTGCCCGCCAGCAGCGTGATGATCTTCTTCATATCTTCTTTATGCAGCGGATGGAAGACCATAATCTCATCGATTCGATTGATGAACTCCGGCTTGAACAGCCTCTTTACTTCCTCCATCACATTGGCCTTCATCTTATCATAGTTCTGCTGCTGCGTCTGTTCCGCGCCAAAACCAAGGTTCTTGGGATCAATGATCCTCTGCGCGCCTGCATTGGAAGTCATGATGAGGATCGTATTTTTGAAGCTGACTTTTCTTCCCTTGGAGTCCGTGATATGTCCGTCGTCAAGTACCTGCAGCAGAACATTGAATACATCCGGATGCGCCTTCTCTATCTCGTCAAACAACACAACGGAATAGGGATTGCGGCGGATCTTCTCCGACAGCTGTCCGCCCTCCTCAAACCCTACGTAACCGGGAGGTGAACCGATCATCTTCGAGACCGAATGTCCTTCCATATACTCCGACATATCCACCCGGATCAGCGCATTTTCCGAACCAAACATCGCTTCCGCCAACGCCTTGCTCAGCTCCGTCTTTCCCACACCGGTAGGTCCCAGGAAAAGGAAAGAACCGATCGGCCGATTCGGATCCTGCAGGCCCACTCTGCCCCTGCGCATGGCCTTGGATACGGCAGTCACCGCCTCCTCCTGTCCGATCACACGCCTGTGCAGTATGGATTCCAGCTTAAGCAGGCGTTCGCTTTCTTTCTCCGCCAGCTTTTTCACCGGGATCCTGGTCCACAGAGCGACCACCTCCGCGATCTCATTCTCCCCTACCACATAGCTGCGCTTCTCTTCCTCACGCTCCATCCTCTTGACAATGCGCTCATATTTCTTAATACACTCCTGCTGTTTCTTTTTCAGCTCCGCCGCTTGGGTAAAGGCCTCCATACGGATAGAGCGCTCGATCTGCAGGTCGATCTTCTTGATCTCCTCCGACAGCTCCCGCAGCTTATCCGGCTGGCTCGTCACCTTCAGTCTCACCGCCGCTGCCGCCTCATCGATCAGATCGATGGCCTTATCCGGCAGATTCCTGTCATTAATATAGCGGTTGGACAACGACACGGCCGCACTGATTGCCTCCGGCGTGATCGTCACCCGGTGATGTTCCTCATATTTATATGCTATTCCCCGCAGAATACTTTCCGCTTCTTCTACGGTGGGTTCTTCTACCGTGACCGGCTGAAATCTTCTTTCCAGCGCCGCATCTCTCTCCACATATTTCCGATATTCCGCGATGGTCGTAGCCCCGATCAGCTGAATTTCTCCTCTGGCCAGGGAGGGCTTCAGAATATTCGAGGCATCGATCGCCCCCTCTGCTCCACCGGCCCCGATAATCGTATGCATCTCGTCCAGGAAAAGCACGACATCCCCGTCTTCGATCACTTCCCGGATCACCTTCTTGATCCTCTCTTCAAACTCACCGCGGTACTTACTGCCGGCTACCATACCGGACAGATCCAGTGTCAATACTCGTTTATTCTGCACGGTAAACGGAACGTCTCCGGTCACAATACGCGAAGCCAGACCCTCTACCACGGCCGTCTTTCCTACCCCCGGTTCTCCTATCAGACAGGGGTTATTCTTGGTACGTCTGCTGAGGATCTGCACTACCCGCGTGATCTCCTCTTCTCTGCCGATCACCGGATCCAGTTTTCCTTCCCTTGCAAGCGCTGTCAGGTCACGGCTGTACTGTTCCAGCGTAGATGCTCCGCCTCTCCTGCGTCCCTGCCGTTTCCCCAGGTCTTCCTTGTACAGGGCTCCGTCTTCCCCCATCGCGACAAGAACGTCCACATACAGCTTCTGTATGGAAATCCCCATCGTATTGAGCAGTCTTACCGCCACGTTCTCTCCTTCTTTCAAGAGAGCAAGCAGAATATGCTCCGTACCTGTCTTATCGCTGCGAAAGCGCTCCGCCTGTCTGTGCGCCTCATCCAGAATGCTCTGCGCCCGGGGAGAATATCCGTCTCTCTCCGCAATCAGAACAGAACTCTCAGGAGCGATCAGATCCTTGATCATTTCCTTAAGCTGTACCACGTCCACACCGTTATTTTGCAATACAGTAGCCGCAACTCCTGTGTTCTCCCGAAGCAGGCCGATCAGAATATGCTCGCTTCCCACATAACTCTGCCGTAAACTTCTGGCTGCCCGTTCAGCCAGTATCAAGGCTGCTTTCGCCTTGTCCGTAAACTGTGGCTGCATCAATAATCCATTCCTTTCCCATATTCTTCATAAATCTCGTCTATAAGAGCATGCACTTCTTCTCCGGAAATATTCTTACAGCTTGCCTTTGCCAGCGTTACCTGTAATTCTCTCCGTATTTCTTCAAGGGCACGCATCTTATCAATGTCGAGGGCGATCACAGCACCTTTCCTTCGGTCTACCTTGACATAACCTTCCTGCTTTAAAACCGTATATGCCTTATTCACCGTATGCATATTGATGCCAATATTGTCAGCCAGCTGCCTGACCGAAGGAAGCATGTCACCCTCCTGAAAACGCGAGGTGGCAATGCCCAGAATGATCTGATTTCTCAACTGCATGTAGATTGCTTCATCACTGTTAAAATCTATCTCTATAAACATTTTCTTCCAATCGCATGAATCTTGCCAGCTTAATAGTTTTCCTATAGATCTTTATCATCCATATTTAAAAATTCAAATTCAAACTCATCATCGTCCAACAGGAAGTTCTTCGACTTTCGATTCGCTGCCGCCCTCACACGCTGCGAAGCCTCCGTCTCCTTACGGGGTTCTCTTTCCCTGACCGGCCTGCGGGAAGGTGTTTCCGTTTCGCGTACCGGCCTGCGGGAAGATGTTTCCGCCTCGCGTACAGGCCTGCGGGAAGGACGTTCATTTTCCCTGGCCGTATTTTCCTCCGCGCGTCCTCTTCTCCTTGCCGGCACATCTTCCTCTTCGTCCGCCGTCTCTTCCTCTTCGTCCTCGTCCTCATCTTCCTCATCATCTTCGTAATCCTCATAATAAGCATCCCGAAGCTTGATCGCCATGATGATCACTACGATCAGAAGAACTGCCGCAAGCACGCCCAGCACGACGATCGCAATCCGCTGTTTTACCAGCTTTTTCGTATCGGCATCCGCCGTATCCTCATCCTGCTTACCGGCATCCAATAACGGCTGCAGCTCCTGTTCATATCCTGCGACATTATCAATGAGATACCACGCACCGTCCTTATACGTCACTTCATAATCCGGTCTGACTGTCTCCTCAGGTTCAGGTTCAATGTTCTCCTCCGGAGCCGGTTCTTCTTCCGGTACCGGCACCATATCCCCTAAAGTAATCAGGTCAGAACGGACAAATCCTGTCTTCTCCGTGTTGTCTGCCCCTGTAAATGTGACATAATACCATACCTTACCGTCACTGCCGCCCGACTGGCCGCTGACAACCACCTGCGCCCCATTCTGCAGACTTTCCACCACACCGTCATTGGTGGACGGCCCCGAACGGACCTTGGCCGCCTGAACGGACACCGTGGCATACTGCGCATCCATCGCATTCTCCGCCTGACCGGATGTCTGCTGCCCGCTTCCTGCCGCTCCATCGCCTGCACCGGAGCTGTCTGCGCTGCCCGCAGAAGAATCAGACGCCATACTGCTGTCGCCGCCTTCTTTATTGATCAGATCGGCACGTACATATCCTAATGTATTCGCATCCACATAAACCTGATACCATAACGTACCGCCTGCATCCTTGACCTCATCCTTGATGGTCACTGTCTTCCCTTTGGTTATGCTGCCAACCGCGTTGCTGTTGGTATCCGCGCTCCCCCGTATCTTAGCAGATTCCACGATAACCGTCCCCGTGGAATCCGCCAGGCTGACAAACGGCGTCCCCCACAGCATGGCGGCCGCGATCACTGCCGATACGCCACGCACAAAACGTCTTCTGCCTGCCGGCTTTTGTTCCTGATTACATCTTATCCTCATTGTTTTCTCCTATACAGCCACACTATAGACTGCCTTCGGCGTGACAATACAGCCTTCGGCTTCCCTGTCACCCTTAATTATCTCTTGTAAAACGCTTTGCGCCGCCTTCTCCGGTAGGTTTTTCCGTACTGAAACCTGCCATATCCATCTTCTTTCTCGCCCGTTCTTCGATTTCCCTGTGATGGGCCGTCTCACATCTGGCACAAAATCTTCCAAACCGAATCGTAGTCCCACAGATCTCACATCGCAAAAACACACTGGATGTGGGTGCAATCTCCAACCGGCACTCTTTGATCATGCTGCGAATGGCTTTCTGCGCCACGCCGGTCTCATGTGCAACCTCCGCCATGGTAGCTCCCGGATGCTGCTCAATATAATTGCGCGTCTTACCGTAATCATCAAACCCAATTCGGCCGCATTTCTCACATTTATATTCTCCCACACCCTTAAATACCATAATACCGCCGCAGTCGGGACAGATTGTAGGTCTGTTATAATTTTCTTCATCCAGTAAATCTTTTCTTAATTTCTCGGCTCTTTCATCTCTATCCGGCATCGTAACTGCTCCCTTCCCCTTTTATTCTACACAATATTCTGTTTCATCAAGTAACATGCCGCCCGCTGCACCGGCTGCCGGCATTCCTGATTACCATGCACGGCTTTGCCGCTCATGGCATGGCTCCTGTCCACTATGGATGATCCCCTCATTCACGGACAGGCATCTCATCAATCGCTTTCCCGATATCCGACCGCATATATTTATTGTCAAAAGACACCCACTCCGCAGCCTTGTAGGCATTGGCCCGCGCTTCTTTCAAATCCGCACCTTTGGCGGTAATCCCCAGCACCCGGCCGCCGTTTGTAACAATACGCTCCCCGTCCTGCCTGGTCCCCGCATGGAAGCAGTAATACCCTTCGGCCTCCTCAAAACGCTCCAGTCCGTCTATGGCAAACCCTTTCTCATAAGAGACCGGATATCCCTGTGAAGCCAGCACCACACAGACGGCGGCATTATCCTCAAACTGCAGGTCGATCTGATCCAGCCTGCCGTCAATACAGGCCTCCGCCACCTCGATCATGTCATTCTTCATCCGCGGCAGCACCACCTGCGCCTCGGGATCCCCGAACCTGGCATTGTACTCCAACACTCTCGGGCCGTCCGGCGTCAGCATCAGTCCGAAGAAGATCACCCCTTTAAACGGCCGTCCTTCCGCCGCCATGGCATCCACCGTCGCCTGATAGATATATTTGCGGCAGAACGCATCCACTTCTTCCGTATAAAAAGGACTGGGTGAAAAGGTGCCCATACCGCCCGTATTTAATCCCTGATCACCGTCCAGCGCCCGCTTGTGATCCTGGGCGGAAGACATGATCCTGATCGTCTTACCGTCTACAAAAGAAAGAACGGAAACTTCACGGCCGGTCATAAATTCCTCGATCACCATCCGGTTACCCGCCGCTCCGAATTTCTTATCCTCCATGATGGTTCTGACACCTTCCCGCGCTTCCGCAGGTGTATTGCAGATCAGCACGCCCTTCCCCAGTGCCAGCCCATCGGCCTTAAGAACCACCGGCATCTTTGCCTGCTCCAGGTAGGCAAGCGCCTTCTCTGGATCGTCAAAATTCTCGTAGGCTGCCGTCGGAATATGATACTTCTTCATCAGATCCTTGGAAAAGGCCTTGCTGCCCTCTAAGATCGCCGCATTCTTCCTGGGGCCGAAAACACGGAGTCCTGCCGCTTCCATCTCGTCCACCAGGCCGCCCACCAGCGGGTCATCCATGCCCACTATCGTCAGATCGATCTCCTTCTCCTTCGCAAATGCCACAATCTTCTCAAACTCCATAGCGCCGATCGGAACACACTCCGCAATCTGCCCGATTCCCGCATTGCCCGGTGCACAGTAGATCTTATCCGCCTTCGGGCTTTTCGCCACGCTGGCCGCGATCGCATGCTCTCTGCCGCCGCTTCCCACGATCAGAATATTCATTCCAGTCCCTGCCTTTCTGTATGTACTTTCTATTCAGCCTTCCGTGATCAGGTCAATACAATCCCGGCTCTGTCCGGGCACACCGGCCCGTTACTCTGCGATATGTGCCTGTCCCTTTGCTACCGTCACCTTGCCGGCTGCGATCAGATCAAGGCACGCAGGCAGGATCACCCACTCCGCCTCTTCCATGACCCGCCGCTGCAGGCTTTCCGGCGTATCTCCGCTCTCCACAGCAACAGCCTTCTGCATCAGTATAGGGCCCGTATCCGTCCCTTCATCCACAAAGTGCACCGTCGCACCGGTCACCTTCACGCCTCTTGTAAGCGCCGCCTCATGCACCTTGAGTCCATAATAACCCTTACCGCAGAAAGACGGAATCAACGACGGATGGATATTGATGATCCTGTTCTCATAACGTCTGATCAACTGCGGCGGTATCACCACCAGGAACCCCGCCAGCACGATCAGATCCGGATCTGCCTCTTCCACCTTCTTCAAAAACGCCTCGTTAAACTGTTCTCTGTCCTCATAATCCCGGGGAGACACACAAACCGCATCGATGCCTGCCTGCGCCGCCCTCTCCAGCGCGTAGGCCTTTTTGTTATTACTGATTACCCGTACGATCTGCACGTTATTGATCGTTCCCCGGGCAATCCCGTCTATGACCGCCTGTAAATTGGTACCTCCGCCGGACACACATATTACTGTCTTAAGCATTCTCTCTGCAGCCTTTCTATGATTGATAAACAGCAGTGATTTCTATCTGCGCTGTCACCCGTACCGTTACTGTGAAAGTCTTCGACTTTCACAGCATGGATGGCCATGCGGCCCGCCCGACGGCAGG
>OFFS01000058.1_pt1 | contig 98151 bp, 89 predicted proteins | sample 1521541 | NCBI WGS metagenome assembly OFFS01 (sample SAMEA3504127, study PRJEB24116) | mouse gut metagenome | biome: mouse gut; feature: mouse-associated habitat; material: faeces | place: Denmark | collected 2011 | reverse complement strand
GGGAATGGATACAAATGTTGGAGTATGCAGATATTCGCTTAATCAGCAGACACTATTTAATTTGAATCGTATGTAAAAATATTCCTTTATAGGTGTTCCACACCAGAAACGAGCATCATTATATGCCGAAGAAATACATCTCCTTCTATTACTTAACAAATCCCTGTCAACGCCATTAAAATAGTTATACAATTCAAAATATAGTTCATCTAAAGGAAATTTCACACCTTCAAGATATAGCTGTTCATTATCCTGATATACTTTTTTACTGTTTTCCTTATGAATTGCTTTATAATACATTATGGTAGACTCATTAAATCCTTGAAACATATTGTCCTCTTACTATTCTCCAATTATTTCCACACCATCTGGAAAATCCCGTATTACAAGCGCACATGTATTTGTAAGTTTTATGTTATTTTTTAATGGATATGTCAATTTGCCCCTTCTTTCCCCCGCTATACAATGAACATCTAATTTTGTATCAATTAACCCCAAATTATTATCTAAATTATTGGAAAAAATGAGACTTCCAGCACTTACCCCTATTACCAGTCCATTGTCATTGATATACTCCATTAAGGACTTATGAAACCTTGTAGCATTGATTCTTTCAAGCAAATAACGTGTATTTCCGCCACACAAATATATCACATCATATTGTTGCAGTTTCTCAAACTCCATTCCGGCATGTAAATCAAATACGTCAATATTTTTACCTAAGATACCGCATTTTAACAGATCATTTATACATTTTGGTAAAACTTCTATTGCATCTGCATCTATTGCCGCTGTAGGGATAAATAACGCTTTTACTAAAGACATATCTTTACCTGCCATATCCTCAAAGCACTCTTTAATTTCCTCAGTTTCTAAACCCGCTGATGTTAATAATACCCTCATGCTTCCTCCTATTCTGACCAGTTCATCTGCTCATTAGAAATACCTAATTTCTTACACTCATTGCATACATATTCTCTTTCAGTCTGATTTCCAATCTGATATTTTAAAATCCTGTCTCTAAACACAATGTATTTTTCATTACCTGCCTTAAAATCAACAAACCAATTTTCATTTTTATCAGGATCCGACAGCATGACTTTTGAAATTTGTTCTGGAAAATCTTTTCTGTTACTTGTAAAAAATAATGCAGTCCAGTATTTTGGTTTCCCACCGGTATTCCACAATTCAATTTTATGAATATTAAGGCAATCAATGATACTGTCATCCGCTATGCTTTCTTTGATCAGTATTCCTTCATATAATTCCGGTTTCCTTTCATGGATTGCATTGCTGCCACAACTATGGACATCTTTTGCTACATTTAACGTCAATTCATCTTTTAACAAAATATCCATAGATACCCGAAAAGTATCTCCCAGTATCAATAGTTTTTCTGTCTCTGGTAATGCAATGTCAGCTTCCCATTTCGATATAGATTGCCTGCTGACGTTACATATTGTTGCAAGTTCTTCTTGCGTCATTCCATTTGTTTTTCTTAGTTCTATAATCTTTTCTGATAATTTCACTGTCACGCCTCCTACTTTTACTGATTGTATTATACAAAATAACACTACTGTTTACCACCAACATTAAAGTTCTTTTTGGCAACCCACAGTTGCGAATACAGATTTTTGCCTACCTTAATGAGAACGGCCGTCTGCGCAGGACTTACTGTATCATGGTCCTCGATGACAGATCCCGCCTCATCACCGGCGGCAGGTTCTTCTATCAGGATAACAGCTTTAACTTCCAGAAGGTCTTAAAAGATGCGGTTGCCACTTACGGCATCCCGCAGAAACTCTACGTGGATAATTGCTCTCCTTACAAAAACGTCCAGCTTTCCCTTATCTGCGGCCAGCTGGGATGTGTCCTGATCCATACCCCGGTAAGGGACGGCGCCAGCAAGGGAAAAGCAGAGCGCAATTTCAGGACTCTCCGTTCCCGCTCCCTCAATGCCCTGGATTCTTCCCGGATTACCGGCATCGATGAACTCAATTCCCCGCTCGCTGACTATATCAGACAGCATATCTCATTGCAGACTTTGGCAGGGTGGCCGTACGAAAAAACTGGAGCCATGGCGCGGCGGGCAGTTCATAGACCTCAAACGCCTTACAAGGCACCGTACGCACCTTTCTGAGTGCCGACTGCGGCATCGTCATGTACCAGCAGAAATACCAGACGGACAAACAGCGGCAGGACTGCTACATATGCGGCAGCTACAAGAAGCGCACCCGTGACTGTACGGCGCACTTTATCCGCACCGACCTGTTGACCGCCGGAGTGACCGAGAACCTACGGAAAGTCACCAGCTACGCCGCCAAGCACGAAGCCCGGTTTATGAAGCTGTTGACCGAGCAGACCGAGGACGGGAGCAAACGCCGGAACGCCGCAAGGAAGAAAGAGCTGGAAGCGGCAGAAAAACGGATTGCGGACCTCTCCGCTATCTTCAAGCGGCTGTATGAGGACAGCGTGGTGGGGCGCATATCGGACGAGCGTTTCACAGAGCTTTCGGCAGACTACGAAGCCGAGCAAAAGGAACTGAAAGAGAAAGCCGCCTTGCAGGGCGAGCTTTCTAAGATGATGGAAGCCACGGCAAGGTAGAGTTGCCCGACTAAAGCCGACCCGTCCGGCAGTCAGCCGGACAGGGAACGGCAAAATTTTTTACACTTCTTTTACTTCTTTATCTCACATGAGCAAACAGGCAGGCATTCCGGTACCAGGCATGCGCCCTCACCTTACACCACTTCAGCGATATTTCGTGCCACATACACACCGCTGGCGGAGGCATGGGACAGCGAATGGGTCACGCCGCTTCCGTCGCCGATGATATACAGCCCTTTATGTCTCGTCTCCAGATGTTCGTCGATCGCCACTTCCATATTGTAGAATTTCACTTCCACTCCATACAACAGCGTATCGTCATTGGCCGTCCCCGGCGCGATCTTGTCAAGGGCATAGATCATCTCGATAATACCGTCCAGAATGCGCTTCGGCAGCACCAGACTCAGATCCCCCGGCGTGGCCGCCAGCGTTGGCTGCACCAGTCCTTCCTCGATCCGCTTCTCATTGCTGCGCCGTCCGCGCACCAGATCGCCGAAACGCTGCACGATCACGCCGCCGCCCAGCATATTGGAAAGTCTGGCGATGCTCTCGCCGTAACCGTTACTGTCCTTGAACGGCTCGGAAAAATGCTTCGCCACCAGCAGAGCAAAATTTGTATTCTCCGTCTGCTTATCCACCCCTTCATAGCTGTGCCCATTCACCGTCACAATCCCGTTGGTATTTTCATTGACCACAATGCCATGCGGATTCATGCAGAACGTCCGCACCCTGTCCTCAAACTTTTCCGTGCGGTAGACGATCTTGCTCTCGTACAACTCATCTGTCAAATGGGAAAAGATCACCGCCGGCAGTTCCACCCTGACGCCGATATCCACCCGGTTGGATTTCGTCTGAATCTCCAGTTCCCTGCACACCTGCTCCATCCACTTGCTGCCGCTGCGGCCGACGGATACGACACACCGGTCGCACTCAAACGTCTTTTCCTCACAGACCACGAAATAGCTTCCGCCCTGATTCTCCACCGTTTTGACCGGCGTGTCAAAATAAAAGTCCACTTTATCTTTGAGATCGGCATATAAATTTTCCAGCACGATATAATTGATATCCGTTCCCAGATGCCGCACGGAAGCGTCCAGCAGACTCAGCTTATTCTGCAGACACAGTTTCTTGAAATGTGTCCCCGTAGTGCTGTACAGCTTCGTACCCTCCCCGCCGTATTTCATATTGATCTCATCCACATATTTCATCAGGTCGATGGCCTGCTTCCTGCCCACGTATTCATACAGCGTACCGCCAAAGTCATTGGTGATATTATATTTGCCGTCGGAAAAAGCTCCCGCTCCGCCAAATCCGCTCATAATTGAGCATGTGCTGCAGTGCACACAGCTTTTTACCTTATCCCCGTCGATCGGACAGCGGCGCATGTTAAGCGCGTGCCCGGATTCAAATACCGCGATCTTTAACTGTTTCTCCTGCTGCACCAGTTCATAGGCAGTGAAGATTCCACCCGGCCCTGCACCGATAATAATAACATCATATTTCATATTTAATACCCCATTTCTGCGCTGCCTTTGCCACACCCCTGCCCAGACTGCTCATAACGGATTTGCGGCAGGCAGCGCACAGACACAAATCCCGGGACTGACTGCTCATCCGTACAACCCGGATTCCCCTGTCAGACAGTCCGACCTATTGTATCATGCGGCCGCACATCTGTCACCCGTTTCTTACTAAGAATTCTGTCACAAACCTTGTCAAATGCCCTTTCATAGGAAAAAATCCGTCGCGTCATCCTCTTTTCCCCAGAATTCTTTGTCCAGCCATCTTTCCTGACGACTCTTAAAAATGATCACGGAATCCAGTTCCTTATCAATATACGGCTTTAACTCCTGCTGCATTTTCGTGATCTGCACTTTGGATATCTCTCCTTCAAAAACGGAATTTTGAATGTGCGACAGATATTTTTTACAGATCTTATAGACGTGCGACCACCGTTTCTGTCCGTTTTTATCCTGCGCAATATCATATACCAGTACTACATACATGTCCTACCACCATATCTTGAACCCTTCATATTCCTTTTCACCGATCAGATGCTTGATCAGCTTGTACGCTTCCAGACGTATCAGATACTGATAGCTGACCTGGCGGCCCAGCTCCTTATGCATGATCGTCTTTTTCAAACGCTCCTCCAGCTCTCTGGAGATCAACGCAGAGGCCTCTTTTTTCAAATGCAGGAAATTCAGTTCTTTCGTAAAGCTGTCCTCTGTGATCTGCTTCCTGTTTAAAAGTGAGAAGATCAGTCTGTCACCAATAAGCGGCTTAAACACCTCGGACACATCAAGACAAAGAGAGAATCTGCGCGCACCCGGTTCATGCAGATAGCTGATCGTCGGATTCAACTGTGTATGATAAATTTCACTCAATGTTTTCGCATAGATCATGGAATTTACAAAAGAAATCAAAGAATTGATCATATTATCCGGCGGATGCATCACACGCTTCTCAAAATGGATCTCCTGATCTATGATCACATTCCACGCCGCATAATACTGCTTCCTGATATTTCCCTCGATGCCCATCAATTCTTCCACGGATTCTGTGCCCGGTATTTTCTTTCGAAGATCGTTCACCTCGGACATATACCCGGAAACATCCTTTCCCCGTCCGTTGTAATAGCGAAGATTCCTGTAAATATTGTCTGCCGCTGCCTCGATAAATTTTCTGGCAAGAACCATGCGCCTGCCATGGTCGGCGTAATGCTCCACCTGCTTCACAAGCAGCTGACCAGCAAGCAGCTTTTCCTTCGGATAAAAACTGCCCGTATAGTAATTGTAGTAATTAAAGAAATGCATCGTGATCCCATACTGTGACAGGTAGCTGAGAAAAGTCGAGTTGAATGTCATCTCCGCCATCACATAGATATCGTCAATCCGCTCAATCGGGATGTCCTTTTTCTCACCCTCCGCGTTCGTAAACTGCAGGGTATTGTCTTTTCTTCTCAGATCTCCGTTGTTATAGACGTAAAAACTCTGGCCCATATTCTCTCCCGTAATTATAATGTTATTTCAATCTTATCCTGTCTGTTATATGATAAAAAACCGCAAAATCCCTGCGTACTTTCAGACAAAACACAGATCATGATACGCGCATTTATTACATATTTTTATTGCCTGAAAATGCGGCGGATACGCCTCCTCTATCAATAGACAAATCTCCCGGATGATCTCCTCAAGCCGGTTCTCATCTTCCTGCGTAAGTTCCACTGTCAAATTTTTCTTAAGCAAAGGATAGTCTATCCTGCCTTTGAGTCCATCCACACCACGCTGTTTTAAATAGTACAGATAGTATTTCATCTGCCAGACGCCCGCCTCTTCTATGAATCGACTTTTCTTAATTTCATGCAGTTCCTTATGCTCCTTGATAAAATCAATATTGATGACATTATCAATATTAATGTGCTTATCATCCCGCTGGTAACTGCTTTCATCCAAAAGCTTCCCCAACAGAACATTTTCGTTCTCACTCTCCATATTGATCTCGTGCACGAAATACCACAGTTTTCTTTTGCAGACAAAATAGTAGTAGATCATGACTCCTGTGATTCGGGTTTCCATGAGTTCTCCTTTGTAAAGTGTAAAATGTTTTGTTAAAAGGTTTTCACTGTTCCATAATGTATCTATTTCTACCCGGCACCGGCTATATATTTATCCGCTACATCCGTATCTTTACATTCCACAATGTATCTATTTCTACACGCACCGCCGGACGGCTTCAATATCGTCCTCATCTTTACATTCCACAATGTATCTATTTCTACCGCCGCCGCTTCTTCCTTTGCCTGCGCCGTAAAATAGCTTTACATTCCACAATGTATCTATTTCTACTGCTTCACGAATTTTCGTGTTGTCTGGCTCCTTCCTTTACATTCCACAATGTATCTATTTCTACACATACAGGAGGTAGATATTATGTCACAGAAAGAAACTTTACATTCCACAATGTATCTATTTCTACACGGACGATAGGTTTTCCGGCGTCAGCATGTCCCATGCTTTACATTCCACAATGTATCTATTTCTACAGCAAGGGAAATAAGACAAATTACTTTTACATTTTCTTTACATTCCACAATGTATCTATTTCTACAGCCGTTGCATCTGTTTGCACCCCCTTGTCAGTAACTTTACATTCCACAATGTATCTATTTCTACACTTTTGCAAAGTTCTTTAAGACCCGCTCTACCTTCTTTACATTCCACAATGTATCTATTTCTACGAGGTTTTCCAGATGTGGACATAATTCCTAACTCATCTTTACATTCCACAATGTATCTATTTCTACCGGATTCCGTCTGTAATGGAATCTCTATTCGCAACTGTCTTTACATTCCACAATGTATCTATTTCTACCACAAATTCACCGCTTCATCAAGCACACATTCCATACTTTACATTCCACAATGTATCTATTTCTACACCTTGCCGGAATGCAAAAGCTCATTTATTTTATCCTGCTTTACATTCCACAATGTATCTATTTCTACCATCTTTTGTATTCTGGCGGTCGGTTTGACTTTAATGCTTTACATTCCACAATGTATCTATTTCTACCTGGTCGAACATTGCAATGACAATCAGCTTTTCTGTCTTTACATTCCACAATGTATCTATTTCTACCGAACTTCCAGCCGGATTTAGAGTGTTTTCTTGACTTTCTTTACATTCCACAATGTATCTATTTCTACGGAATTTCATTGAAAGTTTGTATCATTAGCGGAGGTTCTTTACATTCCACAATGTATCTATTTCTACGTGTCTGTGGCACTTTTTATTTTACGGGTGGTTTTACTTTACATTCCACAATGTATCTATTTCTACGTGCTTCGCAGCAGGAGCAAATCCGGTACTTATCCACCTTTACATTCCACAATGTATCTATTTCTACGAGGGATTGTCTGTCAAGGATGGTATTCCGCTTATCAACTTTACATTCCACAATGTATCTATTTCTACAGCGATAATCTCAACGCCTTCCGGCTGGTGAACATCTTTACATTCCACAATGTATCTATTTCTACTCACATAAAATCATGGTCTGTTCTGCACAGGTTGTCTTTACATTCCACAATGTATCTATTTCTACTGTAATCCTCAATCACAACGTCAATACCGTACTCAACTTTACATTCCACAATGTATCTATTTCTACCTGCGCTGTCTGGCTTGCCTGGAAAGAAAGCTTCCTTTACATTCCACAATGTATCTATTTCTACGAGCAGCGGTAAGCGGATTAGCGGAGGAAGGAGGACCTTTACATTCCACAATGTATCTATTTCTACAATTAACTATTCCATCAAAAATAGTATTTGTATTACTTTACATTCCACAATGTATCTATTTCTACGCTTGACTTCTTCCAACCTTGACAATGCCTATAAGCCTTTACATTCCACAATGTATCTATTTCTACTTACCAGAGAAGCAGCCGAAGCCGCATTGAAAGAATCTTTACATTCCACAATGTATCTATTTCTACGCTGACGGATAAGGGATTCTATCCTAAGTGGTATTATCCTTTACATTCCACAATGTATCTATTTCTACGGTTGGGACAGCAGTTTTTTGATGATGCGGAGCATCCTTTACATTCCACAATGTATCTATTTCTACGAGATAACAGAATATGAGTATGAAAGGGATAATGACTTTACATTCCACAATGTATCTATTTCTACGGAGAGCCAGTTTGTCATGTATATGCTTATTGTCCCTTTACATTCCACAATGTATCTATTTCTACTTCTTGCGCATCTGCTACTTTTGCAATAATGCTTCTTTACATTCCACAATGTATCTATTTCTACGAGGATGCAATGAAAAGAAAAAACTTCCATTGGACTTTACATTCCACAATGTATCTATTTCTACAAAAGCAAGGGCAAATGGCTGTACTACGAGGAATCCTACTTTACATTCCACAATGTATCTATTTCTACCGGGAAGGATTTGTTTCCTTATAAAAGGAGAGTATCTTTACATTCCACAATGTATCTATTTCTACGTTTTCATCATCAAACGAAAGAAACTGTGCAAATGCCTTTACATTCCACAATGTATCTATTTCTACAAGAGCCGCCTGCTGATTGCACCGGGACAATTCAGCCCTTTACATTCCACAATGTATCTATTTCTACGGAGCGCAGTTCAGCCTAAGGAATAATTTTAAAGGTCTTTACATTCCACAATGTATCTATTTCTACCAGAAACGGAAACTCCGCAATTTTGACATTTTATCATCTTTACATTCCACAATGTATCTATTTCTACCCATCCGATAGAATCTTCAAATATCTGGTCAATAATCTTTACATTCCACAATGTATCTATTTCTACCCGTCCAATCTTCTCACTCTCAAATACAGTGATTACATCCCCTGTTTTGTCGACTTCCTTCCTTATATCAATTCTATCACAAATTTATACTTGTGATAACATCCATTTTACATATCACACCTTATAGCCCTCGCTGAAACTCAGCCTTTCTCAAATATTGTCAACCTCACCTGCTTTTAGCATTATCGAAGGTCGACAATACATTTCTCGCTATAGCCAGGACCATCTACCGTCTACTTGCTTAACATTATTGGATAAAATCACGCCGGAATCCGGTCTGCAAAAGTATTATGATCCGTATGTCTACCGGGAATCCCTATAAAAAATTAATCCCCTCTTCTACCTTCCCTAATACCAGTCCCAATCCTGATTCACCGTCAAAATCATAGCATAATGCAGTTCGATGAATATCAAACAGGCCTATCGTACCTTTATCAATTCCATCAGGAATGCCATATGTTATGCTCAGGCTCAATGTCATATCTGCCAGCCTGGATTTCAGAAGTTTCCTGATACCGGTATCAATATGCGGTGTTTCCAATAAACCGGCAATACTCTGGATCACTTCACGGTTTTGATCATAGATCGTATCCGGCATGACCGTAATGCTTTGTATTGCCCTGAATTCTTCCTGAACCTCTCTGGCATCATATTCTGCAGGAAGAAGTGCCTTAAAGTGATCTATATACTTTTCGATCTGCCGGAAATACTGCGTTCCTTTAATATACTCCAAATCATATACCTGATTGATATACCCCACCTTATCGGCTTCCGACAGTAGCTTATCATCAAACATTTTCAGTAATGCCACCGAACGATCATATATATCTTTATCATATACCGAACCTCTCCCGGAGTCATTATGATAAATATACACATTGGGGTCAGAGACATTCTTCTTTCCTGCTCTGTTGCATCTTCCCATTCTTTGAAGCAGACTGTCTGCGGTGCACATCTCCGTATACAGAATATCGAAATCAATATCCAAACTCGCCTCAACAATCTGCGTAGTCACCCAGATACCTGATTCTGATTCCGCTGCGGAAAAATCCAGAATCCTTTTTTCTAAAATATTTCGATGTTCTCTGATAAAATGGGAGTGCAGCAGTCCAGCTTCCAGGCCTCTGTCTTTCAGTTCCCGATAAACATTCTGCGCCTTTAATACTGTATTGCAGATGACAAGTACCTTCTTGTTCTGCGCCGTCTCTGCCATTTCTTCAAAATCAAAGTCTCCTTCCACCAATTTGATCCGATGTCTGTTCACCACTGCGGTATCTGAAAAATCATGCCGGACATAATCCCGGCCCTCCACCAGTCTGCTTTTTCTCATAAAAAACTGCAATACCGGTGGAAACGTAGCTGTAATGATCGCAAATCGGCCTCCCATACGTTTCAATTCCGATAAGCCAAAGATCAACGACGCAACGACTCTCGGCGAATAGGACTGTATTTCATCAATCACTACTTTGGAGTATTTTAAGGTCGCTGCAAAGATTTCTGTACCCAGCGCCTTATACACAAATTTAAATAGCTGATCCACCGTGCATACGGTAAGCGGACAGGAAAACAATTTCGCCTGCTCATAATTTCTATAAGCATTTGCCAGCTCACCATCCGCTCTGAGGTAACTGTTCATACTGTCAGAGTGCAGCAGCGCCACGTCCTCATATTGATATTTTTCTCTGATCCTCTGATAAATGGCATTGGATGAGACCTTAAGAGGCAGTGTATAGAATCCCTTTTCGCCGTTAAACCACAGCAGCGCCGCTTCTGTCTTTCCGGAACCGGTCGGCGCAACCATGACCACATTCCGCTCTCTGTTTTCGATCATAAATTGCTGCGCCGGCCTGAAACTTCTTCCCCATACTTTTACGATATTTTGACATAATCTCTTTTCCAATATATCAGGTGCGATCTCGGCATTCTCATACCCGGCGCTGACCGTCCAGTCAAATTTATTCAACATCCCTTTCACAAGCATGTATTCACACCACAATTTTTCATCAATGGCCACCGTGCCTTTTTCATGCCGATCGGAAAAGAGCAAATCATTCCTGTTGCTGAAAAATACCCGCGCCTCAGCATCCCCCAGGAACTCTCTCACATGATTCAGATAATATTTTTCGCAATATTCCTTAAGCGCGTCCGCATCACAGCAATCCGGACGTGTGTGATGATAATAGACCGCCGTGAGCAAAACGTCGAAATCATCCCTGTCGCATTGGGGATTATCCCGCAAATAATTCTTTTCTGATAAAAGCAGTGCGCTCAGAAAACCGTGTGGAACCTGCTCTTTTTTGACTTTTTCCAAAAGCGGATTTACCTTTGTCTGGAACACATAGTTTGCCTTGCCGACATCATGGAGTCTGCAGGCATCCATGATCAGCTTTTTTTCTTTTTCGCTAAAGTACTTTCCATACAGGCGAAAGAAGTTATCCGCACAGGCTGTCGTTTCTTCCAAATGCTGCCGCAGAGTCTTATGTTCCGTCACGGCCTGCTTCGTCAACAGTTTTTCCCTGTATTTGTGCAGCAGCTTATAACTGTCCTGATCCGACTGGCTTTCAAATACGACAAGCGCCTCATCCAGTCGTTCCAGCAGGCATTGTCTGCTTTCTTCCTGCAAAACAGGTATTGGCGATTTTGCATAATATTCCACACTGCACCTCCTGTACATTCCGGCCTGTAAAAACTTCTCTCCGCTGACAGATGTCGCGCTCCTCACATCCTTCTACGCCAGCGCCACAAGGTCTCCGTATTCATCAACCAATGCATTTTTGACAAATTCTCCGTAAGGGAAATAGTAAGCTCTCACTTTTCCGCCCTCTGCCTTCCAGCGACGCAGACCCTGTTTGGTGATCTCATACTCTTTCGTAAGCGTATAGAGTGTGACGCTTCTTCTTCCTATCCCGAATGACGCATCCACCGGAATATAAATATCATAATTTGCTGTCGCTTCCTCTTCCTCACGAAGCTCAACGATCTCCACCTTTCTGATATCCAATATATCCTCGTGCCGTCCGAGAGCCAGATAGACCGGCGGATTGTTCAAAGACCTGTATACTTTGTCAAAATCATCCGCCGACGGAACGATATGCAGGATCATCTCATTGTTGCAGAGCAGTTCCACATGGGCGATTCCCTTAAAAGCACCGTAGGTCTTATCTTTGTCCTGTATACACAGCTGGTGTCTTCCGCTTTCATATTTCGTATCAAATGAAAAGGAATATCGCGTATACAATTCAGATATCGAGCCGGCATTTTTCCCCTGAATACTTATCTTCATCGGATGAAACTCCGTGTAGCCGCATGCCGTATGTATCATCCCCAACACGGTAGAATAGGGCGGCAGCGGAAAGGATTCTTTAATGATAAAGCTGCTGGGCTTCCTGTAATTGACCAGATTTTGAAAACACTCGACTCTAATCGCTCTCTCCATAATATTCATCCACTTCTTTCTTCAACTGCTTGAATGCCTCTGCAACAGTCCCTGCTCCCAGTTCCTTTTTCACTTCAGAATCATTCTCAAAAATTCCGCTGGTAGCCCCTGCAATGGTATGATCCTTGATATCATCACTGCCCGTGAGGATCTCTGTCAGCGTATTAACCTGAATTCTGCCCTTATGCAGAACGATTCGATTCTCAAAGAAAGGATTCTTTCTCCCATAACGTCCACCGATCACAAATACCGGCGCAAGATTCTCCCTGCGTCCTTTGATGTCACGATACAAAAATTGAATCGTATCCAAAAGAGCCTTCACACGCTCAGCCCTGTCTGCCTTTGATACAGAAATCTCGCCGTCAATTCCGATTCTGTCAAGATCGACCGTAATCGTGTAAGTATAGAAGGATCGATGGATCTCACTCTGCGCAATCCCGTTTTCCAGATCCTGTCTTCGCGCCAGCCCCATGTTGGTGAGAAATTCCAGATCGCTCTGATAAGGCTCCAAAGCGATCGCATTGCTGAGTCTTACCACCGCGCTTCTTGTCAAGGCGCCGCCTTTCTCATTCTTTCCTTCTTCTCTGGAGCTGGTCTTCATATAGCCAAACAGATCGATCTCCGGATATTCCAGTATCGTCGCTGACGGAGCAAACTGCACCACGCCGCTCTTCCCGTCTACCGGCGTATCATCCCAACCAAGCTGCTGAATGATATTGTAGCGCATCGCCTGTCTTGATATATAGGTATACTGCTCGTAGTTGCCTCTGGACATTTTCTTGAGCGTGGAAATATTGCCGACTCCTTCGCCATAATTTGCACTCTCCGCAAGAAATATCATCGTCACTGTCAATCCCTGTCTATCCATTTACTTTTTCCTCCTTTTTCTCGTAATGACTTCCCTGTAATCCCAGCAGAAAAGCATAGCCGTACTCCGTAAAAGTATCTCTGTCTTTCAGAAACTCAATGAAGGCATCCGGCACCTGTAGTCTTGTAGAGCAGTAAACACGCATGATCACTTCCATAAAATGCTCCACATTACCGACTGACAGAGCATTCAGTAATTGATAGATCGTTCCTCTGATACAGGCGTCGTCACTTGTTCCATTTGCTCCCAACAGTGCATTCCGCAGTTCGTAGCCTCTCTCCCTTACCGCATAACGATTCATCACTTCACCTCCTGTATTCATTGTCTTATCTTTTTTCCGCGCCAGGCTGCTCCTGAGCTGAACATCATATACAAACGATGCTTTGAACAGAAATCCTTCTCCTTCCAACGCCATCTTAAGCAGTTTACCGATCACTTCATACTGATTATGATACCGCAGCAGATTCAGGATCACCGTTTCGTGGACATTCCAATATTCCCTTCCTGTTTTTACGTAAGGATATCTGCCAAGCTGTTCTAAATCGTTGCGAATACTTTTATCATTCAGAAGTTTCAGAATATCTTTGGAGATAACGTCGAAGGTATACCTGTCACTCTCCCCCATGCCTCTGGCGATCACCTGAATATTTCCCAGTTCTCTGTCCTTTTCCTGCAGCAGCAGGTTGATCGTTCCTGCGATCCATGAAGAATATCGATCCTTTTCCTTCCGCTTCAGATCGACCGCCATTTTACCATCTGGTGAATTAGCCTGTAACAGCAGGTCGATATTCTGATTCATATTGACAAACACAAACGTTCTGCCTGCCAGTGTAAACCCCAGCGGCGCCAGTGAATAGACAAACGCACACGCCGGACACAGATAAGCGTCTACCTTACAGTTCCAGAACGCCGACCGCTTCCTGGTCAGATCGTCCGCCTGATCTTTCATAAATGCGATGGATACCTTCTCTTTTGCATCTATTTTCCCGTCACAGTCAATGCACATATCCTTCGCCTTCTTATGATCCGCGGTGGCATATTTTCTGAACGATTCCGAAAAGTCTACATCAAAAACCGACTTCATATTTTTAGAAGCATTCGCTCTCAGCAGAAAACTCTTACCGTCCCAGAAACGATTGATATAATTGTAAATGATACTTTTCATGGAAAAAGTCTCTTTGCACAGTGGCTGCTGCAAAAATATCGTAAGCTGCCGCAGCCGCGCGCACAGTTCTTCCTTCTCCATGTTTTCCTTCAATTTATGGCTTTTCAGAAGTTCATATACATCCGGATTCTCTATCTGATCCTTCATATTGGCGAAACCGGATTGATAGCTGTTCGACAACATCTTCTCATTGATAAACTTCAGATCTTCTTTACAGGCTTTCTTATCCCATTCAGGTTGTCCGGCTTTTTCGAGAATGTCACCGATCTTATCCAGAATCACCTGATAATTGGTCAGCTCTCCGTACCGTTTCACAAATGCCTTAAAATACATATCTGTCCAGTCGGCGTTTACCACAAACTGTCGTTCAAGCCATAGTCCCTGTTTATCCTCGGTAATTCCATAGTCGATCTCTTCCTCGGCATCTGATGCATCCAGTAAATATTTCAGACCTACAAGGCCGGCATTTTTCAAAAAATCACCGATCAACAGCTTTATTTCTTCCACCCTTCTGCCTCCTTTCTGTATTTTTTAGTTTATTATATACCGTCTTTTTATCATCATTTTGTCAATAAATATTTCTCGCATGAACCGAGGTGATTATCCAACCACCTCAAATTTGCCGTGCCCCTCTGACCGTCTGGCTCCCAGGCCTGCCAAAAGCAGCACATTCAATAGCTGCACAGAGCCTGTCAGTTTAAAAACTCCCAGGGACGCATCAGTGTTTCTGCCAAACACAGGGACAACCACCTTCCTGCCTTTGATCGTTTGGATAGAGAAATTCTCTATTGACACAGGCAGGTTCATTTTGTCAATAAAAAAGGCTGTATTTTCTTTAAGCGCTTCCTGAAAACCATCCATTTCGCAGGTATAATACGTGTCATTATTATTCTCTGCGTCATGCCGCCTGACGATCAACGGACTCAGCATTCTGATCACGATCTCCTCTTCCCTGATCTCCTGCAGATTCTGCATTCTGATAGATGTGAGTTTCATGGAATTCCCGGCTATCGGATAATCCCTGTACCTCATCTGCTGGAAACCATTGAAAAAAGACAAAAGCTCCGCCTGGTCGAAGTCAGAGAACAGCAGAGAGAACTCCTCCCCTGCAAGTTCCATTCTGTCCTGATGGAATTTCGCTCCCGGAAGGTAGCAGGAATAAGTATATCCTTTGATGATCGACCTGCTTTTATCGTACAATTTCTCATAAAAATGCTGCGAATACGCCAGCGCGGACGACTTTAGAAAGCTTACGATCAGCCTGTCCATCTCACGCGGCAGCTGATTATTTGACAGTGTAAATGTCAGTTTGTATTGATACATGGAATCACCTCCCCTCTGAATGATATTACTATATCATACACATTCCGCAAAGTCAATCTAATAAAAATACTATTGGTTTGTATTTCACAATTATAACACTATAGGACAATATTACTATTGAAGTATACTTTTTTTCCAGTTATAATACACTTACATTTTGGAATGTGAAGATAGTTTTTTTATTATGCATTATTATAATAGCTCCATACTGGAACACATTACATCACATCTCTTCAAGATAGCACTCATCCTGACAGGATCTTCCTTCATTCTTGATCAAAAGCGCATATTCATCATAAACCTGCATATTATTTTCCCGCAGGATCTGTCCGATATTCTGCCTGCTGCTTGGAACTACCCGTTCTCTGATCCACCGGATACTCCATTCCGGGCCGATATGCCGAATACCCCGTCTTACGAAAAGTGACATCATAAAAGGCGCTTCCTGCTCGGTTACATCTTCCGGAATGTCAATGGTAAATTCTTTTTTATCTTCATCGTATATCAGAATTGATAAGATTTTATTTCCATAACGCGCTTCCTTCACTGCATATTTCTTCATATCTGCACCACCTCTTCCATATCATCTCCCAGATTTTCGTCAAATGGTTTTGCGTCAATATCTCATTCAGTCCATTTAAGATATATTCCTTATCCCTTTCCAAAAGATCTGCAATTTTCAGATCAAATCCTACTTTCTGTTCGTCCGGCCTGCGAAAATTATCCGAAGCACATATCCATGTTTCTATTCTCTTATTTCTAATACAGATTTCTGCATGAATCAGTCGATACTGTAAATGAGGAATCTTCAAAAGATCCATGACTCTGCTTACAACAAGTTCATTAATACACTCATGGCCAAAAACACCTCGATAACTATCGTAATTCAATAACTTATAATAAACTCTTCCGCGCTCAGTCTCTTCATAAGCCTTTAGAAAGCATCCCGGCGTTCCCGGCGACAGTTTCTGTTCGGTCCAGTCCAAAAATGTCATATCCTTCAATTCTTTTACCAAATCCATCTTATTATGTCCCCTTTTCCAACATGCTCCCGACTTCTCCTTCTTTCGTACTCTTAATCAGTACCCTTTTCCCTTCAAAGGCAAACCCATAATGCCGGATCTTCTCCTTCACAATCCCTCTGTCGATCAAGACCGCGTCGTAATTTTTCTCCCCGATCTGCTGCAGCGCGCTTAGCACTGTGTCCTCCAGTGTAGCTTCCGCCGAAGGGTTTTTCACTTTAAACTCAAACAGGTAGGCATCCCCTTTGCCGTCTCTGGGTTCCATCATCACGTCATATCTCCCGAATCCACTTTCCCGATTGGATGTGATCCTGTAATTCAGCCCGGCATCCGCGATCAGGCCCAACACAAACCCATGGTAAAACCGCTCTGGCTCTGTCTGCCCGGAAGGATGTCTGCCCGTATCAAAAGTACTGAATACAGCCTCTGTCATTTTGTTCATATACAGATTCATATACTCCAGATCATTTGCCAAAAGCGCCTTCACAAAATCATTATAACGTGCTGAGGACTTCTGAAACCAGTTCCGGACCATTCGGCCGAATTCCTTTCTGACTTCAAGGTTTGTCAGAGAGAGTGTATACTTCGTTTCTTCTTCATCTCCGGCATGTGCAACACTCTCGACCTTCAAATAACCGGACGCAAGCAGCAGACTCCAGATGGCAGCGCCGTTCTCTTCCGGTTGATTAAACACAACCTCTTCATCAATGGCCGTGTCAATACTTTTTCCCGCCAGAAGATCCTCCATTGCTATTTTTACATCTGGTTCAGCCTCCCGGATAAATCTGCTCACCAGGCTGTTTGAACTGGTATTAGCCCAGTAAGTATCAAATCGCCCGCTGTCCAGGTACTTCGTAATAGACCAGGGATTGTAGATATCTTTGCTGCTTCCGAAACGAAATCCGTCATACCAGTGCCTCACTCTGTCCAGCGTGTTCTCCAAACCGAATTGTTCCAGTGCTGTCTTCACTTCCCTTTCTGTAAATCCAAACATGGTGCTGTATTTTTCCGTTGTGGTTGTGATCACCTCAAGATTGTTCAGGTCTGAAAAAATCGACTCCTTTCCCACTCTCGTGATCCCGGTCATCACCGCGCGGTCAAGAAACGGATTCGTCTTAAAAGAGGCATTGAACAGGCTGCGCACAAGAGAGGTCAATTCTTCCCAATATCCTGCCGCATACGCTTCCTGCAGCGGCGTATCATATTCATCCAGAAAGATCAAAACCTTCTTGTCATAGCAACGCGCCAAATACATGGACAGGGTGTTGAGCGCTCCGGCTACAAACTGTTCGTCTATCTCTTTCTCCGGAGACGGATTGCTGTCAAAGTTCCGCAACGCATCATAATTTTTCTCTTCCTCTGCATTCAGAACGCCTCTCTCTTTTAAATACCTGTGTGCATCATATGCATTAGCAAGCGCTTTCACAATACCGTTCCTGGCGCCGCGGAAATTATTCGCTTTCACGCCCGCCAGGCTGAGAAAGATTACCGGGTAAGATCCCTGCAGTGCACGGTATTTCTCATCCTCCCATATGGAAAGCCCTTCAAAAAGACTGCCGCCGCCGGCATATTTCACAGAGAAAAAGCTCTCCAGCATGCTCATATTCAGAGTCTTCCCGAACCTGCGCGGACGCGTAATGAGAGTCACCTCGTCATTTTCCTCCCACCACTCTTTGATAAAATCTGTCTTATCAATATAGAAGGATCCGGCCCTGCGGATCTTCTCAAAATTCTGACTGCCGATAGCAATGTTTTTCACCATTTTGTCAAGCTCTCCCTGTTATCTTCTATCTTCCATACTTAACTTCTATCACTGGTCTTCTGTCACCAGTCTTATATCACATGTTTTCTACATTCTATTTTCTAATCTTAACATACGCATTTTGAAAACACAAATATACAAACACGCCGTCATAAAAGGACCCTGCGTCACAACCTCGACGCAGGATCCTTTTTTGATGATTTTTACAGCGGAACTTTTCCTGAACTTCCTCATTATCTGGTATCCAAAAATCTCTTACCTTAGGAGCCGTGCACCGTAACACACTCCTCCCCCTGGCCAAGACAGAATTCTCCGCTTCCACTCTCTCCTGTCAGGGTATAAGTTCCCTTAAACCCGGTAAGGGCCGCAATCCCGTTCTCATCTGTGCGGATCTTCTCCGACGTATGCCATTCCTTATGGATCAGCTCCTTCAACATATGATAGGACGGTTTCTCGCTGTTATCTGTCCGCAGCACGCCGCTTGGCGCGCCCAGCCATGCACCGTCCGTAAAGTCCCAGCCGGTGATCGCTTCCACCGAAGGATGGGCAAAAAGAAACCGATACATGTCTTCCATTTCTTCCGCCTGCCGTTTCTCGCCCTCCGGTGTGGTGGGCCACTCGGGAATCTGGTAATCGTTCAGATCCACAATGTGAGACGGCATAATATGACCGGACACCAGCGTATTCTCCGTAAAGTGCAACGGCAGGCCAAACCCGGCAAACCGCTCCACGATCTCTTCCAGCTTCTCCCTGCCCATGTAGCCCTGGTGCTGATGGGTCTGGAGCCCGATCGCATCAATCGCCACGCCGGCCTCCAGACATTCGGCGATCAGCTGCGCATACCTGTCGCTTAAGTTGAAATCATTGATCAGAAGCACCGCCTGCGGATTGGCCGCTTTCGCCGCGGCAAACACCTCTTTGACGAGATTGAGGCGTCCGTATTCCTTACAGATTCTGGTGACCGCATTGTCGTATTTGTCGAACTCCGGCATGATGACCACCTCATTGATCACATCCCACATGTCGATCACACCGGCAAAAGCCCTGACATCCCTGTCAATCCTCGCAAGCTGCTTATCCAGGATCGTCTTGTTATCATATTGCAGCAGCCAGTCCGCACACACGGTATGCCAGCACAAAGGATGGCCTTTTACGGTTTTCCCCTGCGCTTTCAGAAAGGCGGACGCATTCATGCGGCTTTCAAACGCCGGTTCATTTTCCCTTTCCTCATATCTGCCCCAGTAAAAGGACATAGTCCCGTAATTATACAGCTCCAGCCATTTGCCCATGCGCTCCTCATAGAACGCATCTTTCTTTTTCTCATTCGTCAGCGGAATCGCGTCAAAGGCCCCGCATCCAAACAGGAACTCATGATTCTTAAGTTCCGCCTGAAATTCTGTGTTCTTTACTGCATTTCCCTTTTCATCTACCACACGGATCCGTGCGGTTGCTTTTCTGCCTGCGTATTGATCCATGTCAATCCCCCTTCCATTATGCAAACAGGAGGCAGACCGTGCTGCCTCCTGTTCCTCTAGATCAGTCGTAACATCAAGCCCCGGCTTTCCCGTTACGCCTGTATATCCATCCTTCTGCGTTTATTTAACCGCTTTTCTTGCCTCGATGACCGGCTGATATTTCTCTGTATCAAACGCTACCAGATCGTCCCAGCCAAATCCTTCCAGCTGTGAGCACATATCATCCCAGGTTGCCTCAAAAGCTGCCTCGTCTGCCGCAAAGATCGCTTTCCAGGAAGAATCGCATACGATCGTCTTACACTGGCTGCGGATCAGGCCGATGTCTGTGGTGTCAATCGCCAGAGACATATTGATGCTGGGTACCGGCTCCATCATGCCGTTGCTCTTCAAATATTCAACTTCGTTCTCTGCACCGAACTTTTCTTTCCACTCTTTGTTCGTCTTCGTGTTGTTCTTCTCAAGATAGGATGCCCACAGATCCGGCACATAACTCTCACCTGTAACAGGGTTCGTGTCGTAGCTCTGTACGATCCACTGGTTCACCTGGTTGTTACCGTCTGTCCAGTTACCGCCGCCCAGTTCCTCAGGGATCATGATCTCTGTCGTAAATCTGTTATAACCGTCTTCTGTCAGTGTATAGGTACCATCGTCGTTTACTGTGTAGATAATGCCCTCGTCACCGGCATGCTGAATCGTACATCCTTCCGGAGATGCCAGCCAGTCAAGGAACTCCATGATACGTGCTTTTGTCTCATCATCCACCTGAGAACCGATACCGAATACACGGCCGCTGCCGTAATAGTAATCGGATGTCTGGAATACTGTCATATCAGCGATCGGCATACCCATATAATTGGCGCCCTTTTCACCGATCTCAGGAGAGTTGGTAAAGCCCTGCATCCAGTTGTTCCATACCAGATAAGTCCTCTTCTGCTTCATCTTATCGTTTGCAGAAGTCCAGTCCTGTGTCGCTGAATCCGGATCCAGAATACCCATCTGGTTCGCATCAAAGAAGAAATGCAGCATCTTATAGTATGCACCGTTCTTGTCGGTCAGCGGTGTGATAGAATGATCGGAACCGATCAGCACGGAGCCGTTCACTTCCTGTCCATACCATTTGGTCAGCTGATTGACATTCTCAATAGAAGTGCTGTCCCAGTCTTTCCAAAGGGTCATGCCGTACGCCTTATCGCCCGCCTCATTGGTGGGATGTGCTTCCTGCATATCTGCCAGCGTCTTGAGCAGGTCATCCAAAGTATTGAAGTCCGGTTTGCCAAGCTCGGTATAGAAATCCCACGGAATTCTGGGCATCGAAGAAACCGTCTCCGCCATATAGGCTGTCGGTCCATTGGTGTTCATCTCGGTCGGGATCGCCCAGATGCCGTCTCCGATACTGGCATTAAACTTCTCAATCTGCTCCCAGTATCTCATCAGGTTCGGATAGCTCTTGATCTCTGCACTCATGTCTGCAACAAGTCCTACATCAATACACTCCAGCATATCCGCATTGTCCAGCAGGATGATATCTCCCAGATTACCCGCTGCCGTTCTTGTCTGATAGAGCGCTTCGCCGTCGCCGGATACCTGAGGCGCGATAATGTTAAGAACGATGTTGAACTTGTCTTTCAGAATCTTGCCATACCATCCGCTCTGCAGTCCCTGATAATTGGCCGCTACGTCATACACCTCAAGTGTAAGTTCCTCGTCGTGGGAAACCGCCGGCGCTTCTGTCGCCTCTGCAGAAGCTTCTTCTCCTTCTGCCGCCTCACCGCCATCGTCTGCCGGTGCTTCCTCCTGCTCCGGCGCAGCTCCGTCTGACGGTTCCGCCGTGTCTGCCGGCTCACTGTTCCCACAACCGCTCAGAATCATGGATGCCGTCAATACTACTGTCAATAATGTTGATACAATACGCTTTTTCATGAATGACCTCCTTCATTGATTTTGATCTTGAATCTCTATGTATAAGCGGAATTCAGTTTCCGCCTAACATCTTAATTTTACGTTGCCGTCATGCAGACGCTTATCCTTTGACCGCTCCGACCATGATACCTTTTACAAAGTATTTCTGGAAGAAAGGATAGACGCACATGATCGGCAGTACCACGATGATCGTGATCGTCATCCGGATACTGGTCGCCGTCTGGGTCGTCGCCGCAGCAGCCGCCAAAGAGCTTGAACTGCTCGTATTGGCCAGCGCCGACAGTGAACTTGCCTGGTTCAGGTACTGATACAGCACGAACTGCAGCGGATACAGCTTCGTATCTGTGACGAGCAGCAGCGTATCCTGAAACGCATTCCACTGGTTGACTGCCGCAAAAATGGCAACCGTAGCCATGATCGGCTTGATGACCGGTATCATCACCTTGAAAAAGATCGTCAGGATACCCGCGCCGTCGATCTCAGCGGCTTCCTGCAGTTCCTTCGGGACAGATTCCACGAAGGTCTTCGTCAAAACGATATGGAACGGCGATACGATCATCGGCAGGATATATCCCCAGAAGTTGTTCGTCAGGTGCATATTCTTCATGACCAGAAACCATGGAATGATCCCGGCATTAAAGTACATCGTGGCGATCACCAGCCTGTACCACAGCTTTCTGTGCCACATCTTCTCCTGGGAAAACATGAATCCCAGAAATGCCGAAGCGCTCACGGTTCCGAATGTTCCCAGAAGCGTTCTCATCAACGAGATCTTCGCCGCCTGAAACAGGCCGTCGATTCCAAGCGCGCTGCTGTAGTTCTTCAGATGAACCCCTTTGGGCCAGAACAGGATCACACCTCTGGAACTCAAATCATTGGCGCTGATCGTATTGATAAACATATAATAAAACGGATACAGACAAAGAATCGCGCAGATACTAAAAACTATGTAGCATACAACACTGATCATCTGATCTCCAAAACTCTCATGTCTTCTTTTCTTGATAGCAATCTGCTTACTCACGGAATCCTCCTTCTTTTACCTTGAAATCATCTCTTTCCATCCTCCCTGATCACAGGAAACTCTCGCCACGCGTCATCTTGGAGACTGTATTGGCGCAGATCAGAAGAATCACACTGACAACACTCTTAAGCATACTCAGGGCAACCGACACGGAATAACTGCCGCTTCCCATTGCCAGATTATAGACATACAGATCCAGCACCTGTATGTAATCTTTGTTAAACGCGTTCTGAAACACATAGTACTGTTCCATACCGTTGGAAAGAAAATTACCGATGTTCATCATCAACAGTACGAAGAATGTCGGAAGCAGGCTCGGTATGGTGATATAACGGATCATCTGCATCCTCGTCGCTCCATCGACTTTCGCCGCCTGGAACAGCTCGTCATCTATACTGGAAATCGCCGCGATATACATGATCGCCGCCCATCCAAGGTTCTTCCATGTAAGCCACAGCCACTGCGTCAGCCATACGTGTTCGGAAGACTGCAGAAGCAGGATCGGTTCTTTGATCAGACCGAGATTCAGCAACAGGGTGTTGAACATACCGGTGCTGTTAAACAAACTGAACGCCAGGGAATACACCAATACCCAGCTGATAAAGTTCGGCAGCGTCGTGACTGTCTGCACAAACTTCCGGAACGGTATGCACCGGATCTCATTCAGAAATACGGCAAACAGCATGGGCAGCCAGGAGGTTCCCAGCGTGATACCGCTCATGACAAAGGTATTCTTCAACACCTGCAGCAGCTGAGAGACCTTCACCGGATTCTCAACCAGCGATTTAAACCATTTCAGTCCTACAAATTCTGCTTCCGAGAAAGGCCGCGGCGGTCTGTAGTCATAGAATGCATACAGCCACCCATACAGCGGATAGTAGGCAAACAACAGTACCAGCACCAAAAAAGGCAATACATAAAGAAACAGTTTAAAAGAATACCATTTCTTCCTATCAATCTTACCGATCATTATCATCCATCCTCTCTTTTTGTTTAACGTTTTACCACCTATATACAAACAATACAGCTGTTTTTACTTTTTGTCAATGATGATTTATGCAATTATTACTAATTTTTTTGCTTTTTTTTTTTTTTTAGTATAAATTGCCCTATATTTATTTTTCGTATTTGTTATATAATCGCATTATAGATATGAATATCGTTAAACCACTTATCGAATATTATCAGAATGAAAATTCCTCCATTTATCCAAAAAAACAGCGCCCCAGGGACGCTGTTTTCCGATATTTTCCTTCTGTTTATTTTTTGATCACGATCTGTGTTCTGACTTTTTGCAGCAGCGGATTCAGATCCTCCGCCGCCGACATGCCGAATTCCGGCATACCGTTGTGCCGGAAGTGAACCCGGCGGATGCCGTCGCATCTTATTGTCCGGTCCAGAGCGGTTTCCGCATGATAGGCGATCATCAATTCTCCCTCTTCATTGACATAAAAGGAATTATGCCCCGGGCCGTACTCCCCTTCTACCGAGTAGAACGAAAGCACCGGCGCGCATCTTTTCTCCCAGGAGGCCGTCTGCAGCAGGTCGTCCTTCGCCCGGGCCGTCAGAAGCCCCAGAACATAGGTATAGCTGTTAGCCGAGCCGCCCGAATAGGTGAGGTAGACTTTCCCGTCCCTGACGAACGCGTATGGCCCTTCGTTGTTGATCGTTCCCGCCACGTTCTCCCATCCCAACAGCGGTCTGGAGAGCAGGACCGGTTCGCTGGTCAGCTTCCACGGCTCCCTGTCATCAATCGTGGCGATATAAAGCATGGAGCCGGTGTCCAGTGCGGTCCCGATATGTTTCCGGTAAGACCATACGACATACGAACATCTGTCTGTCTTCAGATAAGTCATATCCAGCGTGATGCCCTCCTCTGTCAGAAAACTGCCGTCGGCCTTTGTCACTCTGACCGGATCCTCCCAGCTGGCAGCCTCTGTGATCGGCGCACCTTTTTTCAGTCGCATCATATGGCACTGAGGCCCCCAGACATGTCCGCTTACCGCGAACAGAAGGTAGAGTTCGTCGCCGATCACATGAAATTCCGGCGCCCAGAAAGTCTGTATCAATTCCCGCGCTTCATCTTTTGCCAGAATCAGATGTTCCGTAACGCCTTCCAGAAACAGTTCCCTGACACTGTCCGCCTCCCGCACGTACAGTCCGATATCGTCCGTATTGTCATTGGTAGAGATATAGTACCATTTCCCTTCCCAGGGAAAGATCACCGGGTCCCCGTATCCCACGGCCAACGGAAAAGGGAAACTCTCATCCACGACGCTGCCTTCTATCATATGGCTTCCCTCTGCCGTAAAGTCGATATCCGCCTTATCCCATACCACCTTCTTTGACACGTCGGAACCGTCCGAATACCATGCCGCCGCCCTGATCAGATCCACTTCCTCTTCGGAGTTCACTTCCACCTGATCAGGCACCGTGATCCTGACGTTGTGCACAGGCGTCCAGTACTCTATCGCCTGTTCCAGGATCTTCGCGCCGGCCGTTATACAGTCCGACGCCTGTTCCCAGCCGCTTTGCGACACCCCGACAAGTCCCTCATATGTAAAAGTGATAAAATCCTTCGTCTTCCACAACAGCACCTTGTCCCTGCTGTCATGGTCCTCATCGCCGTTCTCAAGCACGCTTCGCGCCGCAATGCCATAACTGCCGTCGTCCATCGCAAAGATCCTCGGCTCCCTGACCGCTTTCGTAAGAAGCGTATCATCCTCCCGAATCTGCGCCTCGGCAAAAAGGATGCCATAATTCTTATTCCAGGGCCGGAACTCCCCGCCCTCCGCCCGGCAGGCCATATGGACACTGTAGGCCAGCCCGGCCGGATAAGCCGCTTCATCCGGCTCTCTCGTATATACTTTCAACTCCATCTTTCCAGGCTCTCCTTCCGCTCATCCGATCCTAAACATCATCACACTGCATGGCGGGATCACAAAGGACACCCCTCTGTCTCCCACTTCAAATTCCGTGAACGCCTCTTCCACCACCGTCTCCGGCTCATCAAACGTATTATGGGCATTCATGGCGCCGCGCACGATAGAGCCGCTGACCGCAGCGGGCTTCTTCTGTACAAAAAGCAGTTCCATGTTCTGCGCCTCATGCAGGGAATGGTTGCAAAGCGTCACCGTCACGATCCCGTCTCGATCCACAGATATCGATTCCTGCACGACAGCCTCACCCTGTCCTTCCTGCACAAGATAGCTTTCAAGCAGTTCCGCTCCCTGGTGATGCCTGTACATGTGGAATACATGATAGGTAGGCGTCAGCAGCATCCTGCTGCCTTCCGTCAGCACAACAGACTGCAGTACATTTACGATCTGCGCAATGCACGCCATCTTCACGCGGTCGCAGTGCTTATTGAAAATATTCAGCGTCAGCCCTGCCACGATGGCGTCCCGCATCGTGTTCTGCTGGTAGAGAAATCCCGGGTTCGTGCCGACTTCCACATCATGCCAGCAACCCCACTCGTCGATGATCATGCCGATCTTCTTATCCGGATCATACTGATCCATGATCGCTCCGTGCCTTCTGATCAGCTCTTCCATGCCCAGGGCGCGCTTTAACGTAGCATTCCATTCTTCCTCGCCAAAATCCGTGGCGCTTCCTTTGTGCGCTCCCTTTTCCGCACCTACATAATAATGCACGGAAAGTCCGTCCATAAAGCCATGCGCGCTCTCCGGCGCCGGTTTGCGGAAGCATTCGTGCAGCACGGTATCCGTCCACTCATAATCCGCAGCGTCCGCACCGCCGCAGATCTTGAAGACAGGCCGGTCTTTATGATAATTCCTCACATAAGTCTGGTATCTGCGATACAGATGCGCATAATGGTCCGGCGTCATATTGCCGCCGCATCCCCAGTTCTCATTGCCGACTCCGAAGTAATCCAGCTTCCACGCCTGTTCATGACCGTTCTGCTTTCGAAGATCCGCCATCGGAGACACGCCGTCGAAGGTCATATATTCCACCCACTCGCTCATCTCCTGCACCGTGCCGCTCCCGACATTCCCGCACACGTAAGTCTTACAACCCAGCTGGCTGCAGAGTTCGAAATACTCATGCGTACCAAAGCTGTTGTCCTCCGTCGTACCGCCCCAGTGGGTATTGACCATCTTCTTCCTCTGATCCTTCGGCCCGATCCCGTCCTTCCAGTGATATTCGTCCGCGAAGCATCCCCCCGGCCAGCGCAGCACCGGAATATCGATCTTCTTCAACGCTTCGACCACATCACTTCTCATGCCCTTCACGTTCGGAATGTCCGACTCTTCCCCCACATACAGTCCTTCATAAATGCACCTCCCCAGGTGCTCGCTGAAATGTCCGTAAATCTCCGGCGCTATTACCCCCATTCTCTGGTTTTCATTGATATAAAGTTTCATGTCATCACCCCTTCTCATTTTGTTTAACGTTTTACCATTATGGACAATTATATGGGTCTATTGTTTTTTTGTCAATCACGGTTGTATTTTTTTGTACAAATGCACATAAAAAAATCAGCCAAACCACTTTCAAGTTCAGCTGACCTTCTCTCTTAAATCCGGTGTACGGATTCACGTTCTATGAAAGTACACGGGATCAGTATCTTCTGTTTCACGTCATTCCGTGGCGTCCCCTTCTCTGCGCCTTCTATCTGCTGCAGCAGAAGTTTTGCAGAGACATTGCCGATCTCCTTGAGCGGCAGTGACATCGTCGTCAGTCCCGGAATAAAATACCGCGCAATCTCCTGATTATCGAACCCAACTACCGCCAGATTCTCCCCCGCCCGTTTGCCGTTCTCATTCAGACAGCGGTAAAGTCCGCCCGCCATTTTGTCTGACATACAGAAAACCGCCGTCACTTCCGTCTTCAGAAGTTCCTGTGCTTCCGGATAAGCGCTTACTTCGTCCCACGCAGCATACCGAATCCATGCCGGATTATACAATATCTGATGTTCAAACAACGCCTTCTGATACCCCAAAAGCCTCTCCTGCGTATGAATATTATCCGCTTTCCCGCCGATGACGCCGATCCTACGGTGTCCTTTCGAAATCAGGTACTTTACGATCTCGTATGCCGACCCCTGGTCGTCGATTCCCACAGACGGTATCTCCGGATTACTGTCAAAAGCATATGTCATCACCGCCGGCGTGGAAAAGCGCTCCGGAAAGCAGTGTATCACCCGGGCATGTCCGGCAATATAGATGATCCCGTCCACCATGATCGAGGTCAGTTCCCTGATCGCCGGCTCCAGTATGGCATGATAATCCGCCTCTTTGTTGTACCAGGAATCACTCCATCTGGCATAAAGACGCAGGTTCTTGACAATAGAGCGATAGCCGTTCTCTTCACAGTAACTCATGATGCCTTCCACGATCTCGGGCGTCGTAAACTGTGCGATATCCTCCGCTATGATGCCGATCATCTTCGTCTTCTGGTTGCGCAGGCCCTGCGCAATGTAGTTGGGTCTGTATCCTAATCTGTTGACAGTCTCCAGTACTCTTTCTTTCGTCTCCTGACTGACTTTCGGCTTGCCGTTCAAAATATTCGACACGGTCGTCGGCGAAACATTACATTCTCTGGCAATCTCCTTTATCGTAATCATTCTTATGTGTCTCCCAAATACTCAGTTCCTTACCAGTAGAATATAACATTTCACCGCTCACGATGCAATCACATGTGTTTGCCTTCCACTGCTGTTTCGTGACAGTTCGGCTTCCGGCTTTCCTGTCATTTCCAATCTTATCATGTAACAGAAGAAATTACAAACAGCAAAACCTGTGGCTGTACGCCGGATTATTGATTTTTACCCTGAATCATGCTATCCTTTAGCCAGCTGATTAAGAAGGGAGGCGGAAATAATGACTTTGTTACAGGAAGCATACACACTGATGCAGAGGCAGCCAGAAAAAAATATCCGGCTGATTGTGGACCTTCTCCGAACTATGTCCGTAAGAGAAAATGCGCAGACTCAGGTATTCCGGCGAACTGGCCTTGCGAAAGAGGCCGTAAATCTTCCGGGTGATTTTGACGAAACTTTTGATGCCCTCGATCATGATATCGAAGAGATGTTTTATGGAGATAGCTTATGAAATATTTATTGGATTCCCATATTTTAATCTGGGAAAATACACCGCCCCATAATGACCCATTTGATAAGATGCTGATTGCCCAGGCAAAAACCGAGGGCATGACTTTCCTGACGCACGATCATCTGCTGAAAGACTATGGAGAAAGTTGTGTCAAGACGGTATGATGCAGCAGGATGCCCTGCAGCGAAGTGCAGGGCATCGTAAACAGTCACATCACCCGATCCGCGCCTCCACAGTCCGGAATGCCTCCGGCAGATCTATCTCCTCCGTTACATCCAGCATCGGTTCCCCGTCAATATCAAAATGTGTCCTACGTGCGGCAGAGGAGCGCGGTCCGTCCACGCCGGCCCGCATGTGATAGAAATTCCACACCAGTCCATTTTCGTCGGTCAGATAGGAATTATGGCCGGTGCCGTACTCGCCTTCCACGGAGGCGGAAGACATCAGCGGGTAATTACTCTTGCTCCAGTTATCCGGATTCAGGATATCGCTGCCCATCACAGGCTTTAACAGTCCAACCGTGTAGGTGGCATCGACTGCCGCAGCCGCATAAGTGATCATCAGCTGGCCGTCCCGCTCCAGCGCATAAGGTCCTTCCACCACATAAGTGTGGTTGTTCTCCCAACCGTACTCCGGTTTGGCAATACATACTGGATCGGTCACCAGTTTCCACGGCTCCTTCTCGTCAATCTGCGCCAGATACAGCCACGCCCCCTGATCTACCGGCAGGAACTGCCGCTGGGACCACATGACATATGTTTTGCCTTCATAGGGAATGGTAGTCATATCGAGGGATATCACTTTGCCCTCTTCACACAGCGGTGAACCGTCTTTCTTCACCACCATGACCGGTGCCGACCAGTCCTCCCTGCAGATCGGATCGCCGCCTTCCCGCAGCTTCCGCACCCGGGATTCCTCATGATAGAATTCACCGGATGTCGCTGCATGGAACACATACAGCTGCCCGTCCACCTCGTGGAATTCCGGCGCCCACAGCAGCCCGCCGATTCCCGGATAAGTCTCCGAATCCAGGAAAAGCTCTTCCTCTGCCGTCAGAATCCCTTCCAGCGTATCGGCACAGCGCATGTAGAGCGTATGGTTGTTATCCGCATCGTTGGTGGCAATAAAATAATACTTTCCGTCCCGGTACATGCAGACCGGATCCGCCCGATGCTCTGCAAAAGGCGCCGGGAAATGTTCCTGATGCACTCTGCCCCGTACCACATGGGCTTCCTTCTCCGCCGGCTCTTCCCAGTCAATCTTACGGACAACCGTCGTCCCGTCGCTGTAGGAAGCGACCGCCTTCACGTCCTTAAGCTCCTCCACGGACCGGAACGGCCCTTCCTTGGATAACGCCATGCCGACGCAGACCGGCGGCAGCAGCTTTTTCAACAGATACTCTCCTGCCGCCTCGGGAACGACAATCGTATTGCCGGGCACGACGCCTTCCACCAATTCCAGTTCCTCTGCCGTAAACGACGGCGCAGAAATGCCCGGCTTCGCAATTTCCCTGACGGAGGCAGGATCCAGACACATGGGTGCCTGCGCATCTTTCCCCGCATTTTCCTGCCAGGAAGCCACGCCTTCCATCCACTGCCCGCCCTCTGTCTGCCAGCAGATTCTGTAAGCCTGTTTTTCCCCATCAAAGACGCATCGCACCTCCGTGATCTCTCCGGATTCCTGCAGTCGGCACAGCCCCTTCTCCTCATAGTGAACCAGATCCCGGCTGACAAAGAAAAGCACACAGCCCTGACTGGACGCATCCGTTTCGCCCTCGCCGCCGGTGCGCACGGCCAGAATCCCGTAGCCGCCGCAGGATTCCCCGTCCCTGCACGCACTGCCATTCCCGGCGCTTTGCTGTCCGCTGCCTTCCGGATTTTCCCTGGACAATTCAAAAAGCCACGGTTTCTTCAAGCATCTGGCGTCTAAAGTGCCGTCCTCCGGATTCTGCAGCGCTCTGGCATACAGAAGGCCTTCGTTATGGTGAAAGGGCCGGAACTTTCCGTCCTCACCCCGATAGGCAAGATGCATACTGTATGCCATCCTGCCGCCGTATATGATATCTTCTTTTGGTTGTCTTGTGTAACTTAACAGTTCCATAGCAAATTCATCCTCTTTTTCTCTCTTTTTTTCTACACTTTACGCGTAGGCAAACAACTTCACCTTCAAAAGCGCCGGTTCCTCATAACGCAGGCTGGTGGCCTCGTCCCCGTTGAATCTACGTCCGGCTTTCCATACGCCGTCCTCGAACTGCCCCTCTTCCAGCAGCAGCAAATCCACATACGGTTTCTTCTCATCCGTGGAAAAGGGAAGAAGTCCGGCCGCATGGATCATAACATAGAAAGTGTCTTCCGTCTCCTTTAAGATCAGGCACACACCCCGCCCGTCCACAATCACCGGATCCTCCAGATTAACCCGGAAGCCGAAGGAGCCAAAGAGCATCTCATCCTCTTCTTTTCTCTCGCCGGACACCGCCTGCAGATCCCCGGTTCCGTATCTGCCGCCCAGAAGCGGCATCATCTCCTGCAGGTTATGGGTAAACCAGTAATATTCCTCCACGCTCTGCGGCGTCTTCAGTGCCGGATCGCTCACATCCATGCCGAACAACGCTCCCTGCTGTGAATTAAAAGGCTTTCCGATATCCTCAAATCCGAAGGGTGCATAGCACATGGCATGGTAATGGCCCACCGCATATACCTGCCGCACGCCCGCATAACTGTGTGTGGCGCATTCCGGAATGAACAGCGGATTGCCCCTTTTGACATATGCGTCACAAATACCCGGGAAATCCGGCACATAAATATCCGGCGCAAACACGTCGATCTGCGGTGCACAGTACTCCCACACTTCCATCATCCGCGACACTGGGCCGCCGCTGGGATACATACCCGGCTCCTCGCCTTTATCCAGCCAGCAGTTTACGGTCATCGGCAGCGGATATTCCGCTTTACCGGCGGCCGCCACCGCATTTACGTAGGAAGCGATATGATAAGCGCTGAAAATCTCTCCTGCGCATTCTCCGAATACTGCCTCCCAGCTGCCGCTGTCTGCGCCCTGCCGCACGGCCTCCGCCACATCCGGCGCCATGTCCTGTACATTTTCTTTCATGTAATCCACAAACGCCTGCGGAACTTCCGCCGCAAAGAGCGCATCCGCCTCATCAGACATCTCTCTGGCATTGCCCATCACGCCCGTCTCGTTCTCCACCTGCACCGCCACCACGGTACAGGCCTCCCCGTCCACCTCCTGCAGGTGCCGCATCAAACGGGCAAAGGCCCTTGCGTCGGCATCTCTCGTGGCGTCGCACAGATAAGACAGGGTCGTATACGGCATCTGGTAAAATTTTTTCAGATTCACAAGATTCCTACCCTTCTCCATCTGTGCCCGCCGGAAGCGCTCCGTATCCGTCTTCACCCAAGCCGGCGCGTAATAACACTGCGCATTTTTCCAGGCGCCGAACCAGAGAAAAGCAAGTTTCTTTCCCCGCGCCCTGGCCTGCATGATCAGCCCATCCATCAGAGAGAAATCAAAAACCCCTTCCTCCGGCTCCACCAGTTCCCATGTCATCGGAAGCAGCAGGCAATTCATACCCAGCGCATCCGCCTGGTCATACACACCTTCCATATATGCAACCGAGGAAGAATTGGAATTATGCACTTCCCCTGCCAGCATGATAAAAGGCTTTCCGTCCACCGTCAATACCTTTTGACCGTTACGATTCTCCACCTGTGATAATACTTTCATCCTGTAATCCTTGCCTTCCACTTTTAATCTCTACCGCAGTAACTGAACCATTCAAACGACGCGTACTCCTCATACGCCGTCCCGTTGCCGCTGGCGAACATGCCCACATAAGCTCCCACGAAGCCGCCCGCCGTCTCACTGCCGAGAAAGCTGCCGTCGACCTGCCCGGCAAGAATCTGCTCCTGTCCGTCTTCCCCGGCCACTGCCAGCGTAAAATCCTGCCCGTCAGCCCGGATGACCAGCTCGGTCTTCGTCTGTTCCCAGATCATTTCTCCCAGAAGCTCTTCCCGATATTCTCCCACCATATCCTTGTGCAGAAGGGAAGCATCTTTCGACGTGTAGCCGCTGACTGCCCTTGCCACCTGCCTGCCTTCCCCGTTCAGCCCCACTTCCACTCGCAGCTGCTGGTAATCATTCTGCAGTACCACCATGCCCGCGGTCTGTCTCTCCTGCGGGGTAAAGCACAGCTTCGCTCTGGCCTCGAAAGACATATGCTGCTGCCTTCTGCCCAGGAATCCCGTGCTCTGCGGCTCATGCCGTACAGCACGGGCGTTCGCCCCTTTCGCCACCATGCCCTGCCCCATGGACTTATCGTATAGTCTCAGTTTCAGACAGCCGTCTTCCAGCCTGTATGTATGCACGTCCGGCGTACCGAGGAAATTCCACTGGTATCCCAGCCGCTCCCCGTCAAAGTCGTCCTTCTCCGGCACAGACTCGACAGCGAACGCCGGCAGATCCGGCCCCTCATAGGTAAACTCGATCCGGCCTGTGCCCGGGCTGACGATGGGCCAGCCTTCCTCCCACGCCACCGGCGCGATAAAAGTCTCTCTGCCCAGATTCTTATGATAACCGCCGTAAGGTCTGGACGCCAGAAAGACAATATACCAGGAACCGTCCTGCAGCTCCACCAGATCCGCATGTCCCGTATTCGCGATAGCCGCCTTCATCCCCAGATGGCGCTGCGTCAGGATCGGATTGCCCCGATAGCTCTCGTAAGGGCCCGTGATCTGCTTCGCTCTGGCAATGGTCTCCGAATGGAAATGCTCCGTTCCGCCTTCCGCGATCATCAGATAATAGTACCCGTTTACCTTGTACAGATGAGGCGCCTCCGGCCACGCGGCATTCTCCATGGCGCCGCCCCAGATCTTCGTCTTCTCGCCCACCAGCTCAAACTTCACCAGATCAATCTCCGACAGCCATATCATCTGCCGCTCTCCCGGCCCGCCGCCGCAGGTTCCCGTATAGTAAGCCCTGCCGTCGTCATCCCAGAACAGGGACGGGTCAATGCCCTCCGCCCCCGCGATCCAGTGCGGGTCAGACCACGGCCCTTCCGGCTTCCTTGCCGTCACGATAAAGTTGCCGCCGTGATTTACGTTGGTTGTGATCATATAAAAAAGGCCTTCATGATAACGGATCGTCGGTGCAAAAATGCCCCCGGAGATCACATACGGATCCAAGGGCAGCTGCTCCGGCCGGTCCAGCACATGCCCGATCTGCTCCCAGTGCGCCAGATCCCGGCTGTGGAAAATGGGGACTCCCGGATAATAAGAAAAGGAGGAAGTCGCCATATAGAAATCATCCCCCACCCTGCAGATGGAGGGATCGGGATAAAATCCCGGTAACAGTGGATTTTGTAAGGTTACGCTCATATTCTGCCATACTCCCTTCGTAATTGCAAACAGTTTTATTTTTTTCTGTTACCAGTTCGTATCAATCTTCTCGCCCGCCAGCAGATGGGAAAGCTCCGTAATCTGATCGCTCTTCGACAGAAACTCCATTTTAAAGAACAGATCGTCCATCGTCTCCCAACCAGAGGCAGTCTATTTTCCTTTATTATAAACAATAAGTCCGAGTCCGAACAGATAAAATATCTCTCTTTGTACTCCTGCCCCGCAGCACAGCACTTCTCTGAAACATCTTTGCTGCCTTGTAAGTGGCAAAGAAACCAGGCTTCTTGTTGTTGGCAATACGTCCATAATCATCAAACATACGTTTTGTCGGATGACAGCAGCGAATCCGAAGACAATTTATGCCTGTATCAATTATGGAAAAGCATACCGTCCGAAAAAATTGAAAATAATAGTGGAAAACGGCAGATTCGGAAGATTTATATAAACAGTTGAAAATCCGAAAATGAATGAAAATTTTCCAATGTGACCTTACTTTGAGAAAATGCATATTGTCTAAAAAGTTCAGCGTATAATAGTTATAATGGATTGACCTGACTATTTAGAATTATTATAATATAATTACGGAAAAATGCATCATTTTACAGTTTCCCGAAGTAAGGAGAAAAGAATGGAGACGATTAAGAGAGATTTATATTTGAATCGGCTGGTGGAACGCAGGGAAAATGGCTTAATCAAAGTAATTACCGGTATTAGACGGTGCGGAAAGTCTTATCTGCTGTTCAAACTATATTATCAGTATCTTCTGGACTCCGGCGTAGAGGAATCCAGAATCATCAGGATACCGTTAGATGATGATGATTACGGTGAATTGCATGACAGCAAACGGCTGAGCAGTTATATCAAAGAGCGTGTCACAGACGATGATATGTGGTATGTTTTTTTGGATGAAGTCCAGATGTGCAAGGGATTTGAATCAGTACTGAATGGTTTGAACAGGAGGGAGAATCTGGACATCTATGTAACAGGAAGCAATTCAAAATTCCTTTCCACTGATGTACTGACAGAATTTCGGGGCCGCGGAGATGAAATTCGGGTTTATCCGTTGTGTTTTTCGGAATATGTTTCGGCATATTCAGGAGACAAATATGATGCATGGATGGATTATTGTACCTATGGAGGGTTGCCGTTGATCCTGAGCAGAAAAACAGATGAATTAAAGTCAAAGTATCTGATTGATTTGTGCAGGGAATTATATTTGAAGGATATTGAAGAGCGCCATGGGCTGCGTGGAGACAACTGTATGGCAACACTGGTAAATATCCTTGCATCGGCAATGGGATCATTGACCAATCCGACGAAACTGGCGAATACTTTTGGCAGCAACGGGATCAATGTCAGCGACAAAACCATAGGAGTTTATATCGGATATCTGTTAGATGCTTTTTTTATCAGCAAAGCCGAACGATATGACATTAAGGGAAAAAAATATATCGCTTCCCCCTTCAAATATTACTTCACGGATGTGGGACTGCGCAATGCTCAGCTTAACTTCAGACAGCAGGAAGAAAACCATATTATGGAGAACATTATTTACAACGAACTGCTGATTAGAGGTTTTAATGTGGATGTCGGCGTTGTGGAGCATTCCGAGCGCAATGAGAATGGAAAAGTGGTGCGCAGGAGGTTGGAGGTGGATTTTGTCTGCAACCGTGGCAATCAGAGATATTATATTCAATCTGCCTTTGCGATTCCGGACAGCAGCAAAATGCAGCAGGAGCAGAAGTCATTGGTGCATATTGGCGATTCTTTTAAGAAAATTATCGTGGTCAGGGACAGGATCAAATTATGGCGAAATGAGGAGGGAATTGTGGTTATGGGGATTATGGATTTCCTCTTGAACCCCAATAGCCTGGAACTGTAATTTGCAGATACAAGCCGCCAACTATTGGTAGTAGTTGGCGGCTGTCTGGAAATATTCCTGTATCCTGTCTGCTCTTTGTGCGGGAAGCTCAAACCATAACACGTGCGAACGTTGTTCCCAGTCCAATATCAAACCCAAGTGCCTGGTACATTTTTTCATCACACGGGGCACAGCATACCGCTAAACTCGATATGCCGTTTTCCCCGCACCATGTTTGTGCCGCCTTCGCCAGCTTCCGGGCAATGCCCCTGCCGCGGAAAACAGGTTCAATGTAGAAATCTTCATATACTCCCGTATCCGAGCAGGAAAAGGTTGAATAGTATCTGGCCACACTGCACATGCCGACAGCACGGTAGCCACGTCTGGCAACAAAGAAAGTAATCCTGCCTTCTTTGACAGCCTGCTGAAGCTGTTTCTGCTGTTCCTCTGTCAGTGCTTCTTCTCCGATTTCTTTTTTGAAACCGTTTTCCAATTTCAAAAGCTGCCAGTCGGTTGGATCATTGAGAACTTCTACAGTGAAAGATATTTCATCTTCGGGCGGCAGGATCATCAACGGCTCACCCCACTCGTCAAAACCGTTTTTGACGAATCCCTGGCTCTTCCAAAAACGCTCCCGCCGTACATCCCCGCCATAGTTCAACTCTACATAGAGCGCACCGTGTTCCTTTGCCCAGCTGAGCAGAGCCTTCGCGCACTTTTTGCCTGTACCGTTTCCGCGGTATTCCGGATAAACGCAATATTCCATGACAAAGCATTTGCCGTCTTCAGAAGTGTAAATCACCGGTAAAGCAAAGCCTATCTTCTGTCCATCCCGGCGAAAGAACAGATAGTAACACCTGTCCTGCGGTCTGTCGTGAATCTTCTGCATATGCGCCCGATATTCCGTATCGCTGAGAAAGTATTCCCTGTCCTTATCATTCGGGTCAGGGAAGATATCCCGCTTGTAATAGGTGTGAAGCTGCTCCCAAAAAGCTGCAGCATCACTTTCCGTAACTGCTTCACAGACGATAATCTGGTTTTCCATTTTGCTTCCTCCACACATGGCCCATCTTCATTGAGATCACTTGTAAAGCGCAACCATGCCGTCATCCATGCATCCATGCCGTTCTCAAAGAAATACTTCCATCATGCTCTCCCCGAAACCAGCCGGACCGTCTTCACCTCAAATGCCCGGAAATCCAGCATGATCTTCCCGTCTTCCACCGGAATTTCCTGCAGGGTATTCTCCAGCATATCACAGGCAAAAGCACGCACATCCTTCCGCGCCAGCTGAACGCAGGTGCGCCGCGCCGCCTTCTTCGCCTCGTACAGGCGCAGGATCCAGTCTCCGCTGCCGTCCTCGGCAGGTTTCAGGGTATCCGTGAAAATATCGTCCTGCCCGACAGACAGCAGGCTGAAATCTCTGCCGCCGCCGCACACCGTCAGCGGAGCCACATTCACTTCGTACCCCTGTCTTACCACGTCGCAGCCGGCAAAAGTCCCTTCCCACGCGGTAAAAGCGTAGGTAAAATGATGCCTGCCGTTGTCCGCCCGCATTTCCGGGCCGGCCGCTGCCCGCAGCAGCGTGAGTTCCAGGCTGTTTCCGTTCATGGAAATTCCGTATTTACAGTCATTGAGCACCGCCGCGCCGTGAGCGCCGTCACACAGCGCACTGTAGCGGTGGTTGCATACCTCGAACCGATCCTTGTCGTAAGGTCTGGATCTGTGCGTGGGACGTTCCACGTAGCCAAACTGCATTTCGTTGATGCCGTTTTCCGCATGGACATCCACCGGAAAAGATACTTTGAGCAGGCGGTGCAGTTCCTGCCAGTCCGCCTCCGTCTCGAACACCAGCCTGCGGGATTCCTTCGCCAGACGGATGTACTGCCGATAAGAGGATTCCCCGATCCTGCCCGTCACCAGAAGCACCGCTTCCACACCCTGTCCCAGCTCTTCCACTTCGATGTCGAAAGCTCCCGCAATCTCCTGCTGCCGGTAATTGGAATCAATATCCCAGGCATCGAAAAACCTTGGCACGTCTTTGTACATATGGAAGCAGTTCATGGGCTTTGCCGCAAACTCCCTGCCGCTTTCTTTCAGGACGAAGGACGTCACTTCCCCGTGGTTATTTACCACCGCTCTCACCTGTCCGTTTTCCAGAATAAAGCCATCCTGTGTGCGCAGTATCACCGCTTCTTCCGCCGCCCCGTCAGCCGGCTTTCGTCCCGCCTGATCCGCCGATGCAGGCCGCAGGGAAACTCCGCCGCAGGAAGGCAGTTCCACCAGCGTCTTAAGCCCCTCGAAGGTATGCTCCACCGGCAGAACGGTTCCATCCGCCAGACAGGCTCCCCGGGCAAAGGCATCCGGCAGCGTCACCAGCGCTTTTCTGGCAAAACTCAGGGAATTGAAGACCGTAACCGCCTCTTCTTCCCTGCTCTGATTCAAAATCGCACGCAGCGCGTCTTCCCGTATCCCGCCTGCCTCCTGCAAAAGCTTCTCCATGGCCTCTCTTGCTTCCACATACACCCGGGCGATGGAAGACCCCGGAAGAATATCGTGGAACTGGTGCAGCAGCAGCGTCTTCCAAAGCCCGTCCGCCTTCTCCAGCGGGTACTGCCAGCCTTCCGCTTCCGCCAGACAGGACCACATTTCCATCTCCCGCAGCGCCAGCTCTCCCTTCCTGTTCTTCTGTTTGATCATCGCCTGCGACGTATACGTGCCTCTGTGGGCGGAGAAGTACAGTTCACCGGCGTAAGTGTGTTTCGGCCCGCCCGCCTTTTCCATATCTGTAAAAAATTCCAGCGGTCCCGCCATCTTCACCCGCGCGCCGCCTTCCAGATCTTCCTGCCTGCGCGCATATTCCACGTAATCTCTGGACGGTCCGCCGCCGCCGTCTCCGTACCCGTAAGGCAGCAGAAAAGCGTCCAGATCCCGAAGCTGCCGTCTGTTCTTCCAGACCGTATTGATCTCCTTCGGATCCGTCTTGTAGGTGTAGCTGGTGGGCAGAAAGGAAACTATCTCCGAGCCGTCCATTCCCTGCCAGGTAAAGTAGTGACAGGGGAACTCGTCTCCCTCATTGTAAGACCAGAAGATCTTCTGCGTTACCAGATATTTGACGCCGCATCCTTTCAGGATCTGCGGCAGAGCTGCCGTATAGCCGAAGGTGTCGGGCAGCCAGAGGATAACGCTGTCCACGCCCAGCACTTCCCGGTAATAGCGTTTGCCATGAAGCAACTGTCTGATCAGCGCTTCGCCGCCCGCCATGTTGGTGTCCGGCTCCACCCACATGGCGCCTTCCGCGATCCACTGTCCCTGCCTGATCGCCTCTTTGATCCGCTCGAACAGTTACGGATAATGCTCCCGGCACATTTCATAGGCTGCCGGCTGGCTTTGCAGATATTTATACTCCGGATATTCCTCCAGCAGGCGGAGCTGAGCGGCAAAGGTACGCGCGGTCTTCCGATGGGTCTCCGCCATCGGCCACAGCCAGGCCAGATCCAGATGCGCATTGCCCGTCGCATAGAACACCGGCTGCGTCGTGCCGTTCACCGCTTCCATGACGGGCCGCAGCTTCCGTATGGCCTCCCGGTAAGTGGCCGTCCTGTCTTCCCTGTCCTGCTCGAAATCCACAGTCAGCGTGAACTGCTCCAGCGCCTCCGCGATCTTAGATGCCCGCAGGGAAGTCTCGTCCAGCGTCTCCAACAGTTTATACAGGGTATCCACATCCATATAGAGCTGATAGGCGTCCTCGTTCCAGATGCCGTAAGTGCACACGCCCAGCGTCCTTCTCTTCCCTTCCTGCAGCGGATCCTGATAAGCCCCCGGCAGCACCGGCCCTGTAGCACAGCTGTGTATCTCCGGGAAATAATGACCCGCATAGGTTTCCATTAAGATACCGTACTGCTCCCCTGCCTGTCCGCTGCGCGTCAGGACATTGTCCTCCATATAGTGGTGCGCCTCACTCACCCAGTCGGCCCGGTATGTGCCAAAACTCCTGCCGTTGACAAACAGGGTAGACTCACCGCCCGGCGCAAGACGCATCACGATACGCTTTCCCGCCGCCTCCGCCGGCAACGTAACCGTTCCCCGAAACCAACAGTACTCCCAGGTCTCACCCCAGGTAAATCCCGGCTCCACCCTCGTAAACGCGCACTGCGCCACCTCCTCCGGCGTCCTGTGCTCCTTCGTCCGAAACGCCTCCCAGGCGATTTCCCCCAAAGGCTCATAAAAATCATCCTTTAACGTCCGTATCCAGTGATGAAGACGGTCCGTCCACTCTGAATGCATTACTTTCATGCTGCTTCTCCTTTTCTTCCTTTCAGGGCTGTTCCTTTTTGTTCCCGCCGCCACGTTTTCCGCTGACTGGAGCAGGCTTTTTCCCTGACCTTTTTGATGATTACGTGCCAAAAGCCGATCACCGATATCGCCATGGAACTGGGGGCAACAGCAGCTATTTCACTGCGGTGTTTCGGCGGTTCAATGCCTGCTCGCCGTCCGAGTATCAAAAGCAGAATCTTCCGCTTATACCACCGCTTCCATAATCCTGTACTCGCCAATGACTCTCTCAAACACACCTGTTTCCTTCTTCTGATTGAAGTTGAAACTCAGCAGATAGCCCGTTGTTTTCCGGTAATTCTGCAGATAACCGATCAGCTGCTGCTCTCCGCGCTCGTGATATTCCCTGCCGTGCCAGATCTTCATCTCGATCACAAACTGTTCCCCGTGATAGTCTACGATAACGTCTGTCCGCTTCCTGTCCCTTGTCTGTGCCTCTATATAAAAATTCCCGGTTCCATTGATGATCGGACGCAGATACAGCAGGAAAAATCTTCTTCCGTATTCCTCCACAAACCGTTCATCCTCTTCTCCGTATAATTCCTGAAAATGCTGTGTAAACTTCTCGAGAATCCTGCGCATATTCAAATGACCGTCCACCACAAAACCATTTTTATCAGAAAAAGAAGCCTGCGTCATGCTGTTTTCTTTCCACTCTGACGAAGTCAGAAAACGGTCATACAAGCGCGTCTCAAAAATCCGGTTGGCGATCGCCACCGCCGCCCCGTCGCGTTTCACAAATCCAAACAGCATCGCCGTCTCGATTTCTTCCACATCCGGATTATAGACAATCCGCTCACCGTTAAATAACAGCCTGCAGATGACCCGTTCCAACTCAGGATAGCCCTCCAGCTTGTGGTTAAGTGAATCAAACAGCGTGTTCTTCTCCGAAACCAGAATTCTCACCGCCTCCAGAAATCCTTCCCGGCTCCATGTCGCATGGCGATCTGGAAATCCCTCTGTTCCCGGCAGTTCCTCATCCATGATCCGGCACAGACGGCATACAAGAAACGGATACCCCGAAGTCTCCTCCGCCAACAGACCGGCCATACCGTCTATTTCCATGCCCGTATGCACATCCGTTTCGTATTCCCGCAGCATCCCTGCAATATCATTTCCGGAAAAACTCATGTCCAGCGTAAGATCCACGGCGATGTTCCAGGGACTGTTCCTCTGGTGTTCTTCTCCGGGGCAGTACTGTCCCTGATCCACCATCTTCTTCATCTGTTCCAGACGGCTTCCCAGATCTACCATGTAGTGTTTACCGGGTACACATAAACCGGTGATATTGAATTCTTTACGCATTGTCGGTTTCCTTTTCCTGCATGACACTGTAAGCCCGGCACAGCGAGTGCACAGAGCTGCCGCGATGATGTTCTTTTCATATTTCCTGCAAAAATATTACCGCATCAGCCGGAACACCTGTTCCGCCGTATCCATCATATTCCGCGCTGCATTCTCCCGGTCCATCGCTTCTTCCAGCGACACCGCGCCGCGCACGATCGGGAAGAAAGCATCAATGCCATAGGCATTACACGCCCGTGCATCCTCCGTCACACAGCCGGAAAAAGCAACCACCTTTTTTCCATACTTTTTCGCCAGTGCTGCTACGCCGACAGGCGCTTTGCCCATAACGGTCTGACCGTCCAGTCTGCCTTCTCCTGTGACTACCACATCGGCATCCTGCAGTTTCTCTTCCAGCTTCGTCTCCCGCAGGATCAGTTCCACGCCCGGCTCCAGGGAACCGTGCAGAAAAGTGCGAAACGCAAATCCAAGTCCTCCTGCCGCTCCGGAACCAGGATGATCGGGATCCACCGCTTCTCCCTCAAAGGCTGCAGCAGCAAGCGCCGCATAATCGGCAAGCCATGCATCCATCTGACGGATCATGGCATCGTCCGCCCCTTTCTGGGAACCGAATACCGCGCTGCATCCCTCGGGGCCGCACAGTGCATTTTTCACGTCACAGGCAATATGAAATTCGCAGTCAGCCAGTTCTTCCATGGCATGCCCCGTGCCGATGCAGACCAGCTTCTCCAGCCCCTGTGCACCAAAGGCGACGGGTTTCCCTGCCCCGTCCAGAAATTCAAAGCCCAGCGCCTGCAGCATTCCCACACCGCCATCGTTGGTTGCGCTGCCACCGATACCAATGATAAATTTCCGGCATCCCTCTTTAACGGCATCCCGAATCGTCTCCCCCACTCCGTAAGTCGTCGTATACAGCGGATTCCTCTGCTCCGGCAGGACCATGGTGATCCCCGCCGCGTCAGCCATCTCCATGACTGCCGTGACGCCATCCTCCAGAACGCCATACCGTCCCGTCACTTTCTCACCCAGCGGCCCTGTGACGGACAAACGGCGGATCGTGCCTCCCATACCGCTGATCAGCGTTTCCACTGTTCCCTCTCCGCCGTCTGCGAGCGGACAGACCTGCGTCACAGCATCCGGAAAAACTCTCTTAATTCCCGCCGCCGCGGCCTGTCCCGCCTCCTGAGACGACAGACTGCCTTTAAAGGAATCTATCGCTATAACTACTTTCATAGTTTTCTCCATTTCCGCGCTGCTTTTTGCCCATATCGAGTTTGTGGCAGGCAACGCGCAGACACAAATCCCGCGATTGAAAATTTTAATTTTCAATCTTAACTCCTCCAACTTTCATCGTTTTAGAATTTCTTTCCGTCCCGTTACTGATTGAAATCCAGACATAACCGGATCTGCGTGAAAGGTCTTACCTTCGTATCCGCCACTTCCACATGCGCAGGATGCACGCTGTAACCCTTCAGGGCTTCTTCATCCGTAAATGTGGAATCAAGCATCAGATCCGCATTGGAGGATGCCAGCCCCTCTATCTGCACTTTAATCTCCACGAGACCGGGAATCTTTCCCTGCAGACCCTCCAGCCCCGTTTTGATTTCCTGCTTGATCTTCTGCTTTTCTTCCGCTGTGAATTCCTCTTTCAGCTTCCACAAAATTAGATGTTTTACCATGGCCTGTTTCCTCCTGAATGTTCATTTTAATACGATTAATGGTCTCCCACTTGTATCTAAGTATTATAACACTACTTTTCAGCATGTGGATACCTTTTTGTTAATAATTCTCCCCGGCCGCTCTCCTTCCGTTACAGTTTACGGCCGGCCGGGCCATCAACCAATGTCCGTAACCTCTTTTGCACATTAACTGACCTTTTGCTATTCCTCCAGCAGCTCTTCATAACTTACTGCAAGCACCTTCGCAAAAGCCTTCAGCTCGATATCTGTAATGAATCTGGCGCCGCTTTCTATCCGCTGAATCGCATTTTTGTCCAGCTCAATCCCTTCCAGCTGCATCCTGTCTGCCAGAAACCGTTGAGACACCTTGGGTGTCAGATTTTTGCGGATCCGGGCAATATTATCCCCTGATATGTTGTTTTTTCCTGAACTCGCTCTGTTTTTGTACATGCTCCCCCTCCATACATCTGTTTCTTCGTAGCAGTTTAAATACCTTCACTGTTACCTGTATCCGGCCATTCTGAATCACTGCTCGATGGGCCGGATACTGTAAAACCCCATGTTTCAGCACGGTCAGCGCAGCAAATGTACTGACCTGACTGAACTGGTATGTATCTCCCTCATAATCAGCTTTCATATACGTATTACCGTACACAATAGCTGACACCTGTATCTGTTCAGATAACTTCCTGCCAGAATGCACAAACCTTTCTGAACACCTACAGTTAATTTCCTCAAATTCATGACAATTCGGCCAACAATGTCATTTAATTCCGCAAACCATTCCCCCAACACATATTAAATGTGTCCAGTTTAGCTAAATGACATTCACTGCTTGTCATTTAGAACACTATATGATATTATTTGTACTTAGTTGACACTCACTAAATGTCATTAAGGGAAATTGGCATGAACAAACGACATTTACAAAAGATAATCCTGTTTTTTGCACTCCTGGTGCTGGCCGTCGCCGGCTGCAGTGACAATTGGAAAAAACCAAAGGTTGTTATCAACGAAATCTGCAGCTGTAATTTTTCTGCCGGAAGAGATGAAAATGGTCGGTATTCCGATTGTGTAGAGCTGTATAATCCTGGGAAGGCGGATATTTCCCTGAACGGCTGTTTTCTCACAGATGACGAGAAAGATCCGCAGAAGTATTCTCTGGAAGGTCTTATGGTGCCTGCCGGTGGATTTATATTAGTCTGGCTGGATCAAAATGCGGGACTGCGCATCTCCAGAGAAGGGGACAAACTTTTTCTGGCAGACGCCGTGGAAGGCACTTTTCTCGATCAGGTCATCGTCCCCCGCCTGAACCACGACACCAGCTACGGCAGAGTGCAGGACGGTGGCTCCCGGTGGGCCGTTATGACCACCACCCTGGGAAGCACCAATCAGGATGCAGAGCTGCTCCCCGCCGTCTCCCTGGACAGTCCCATTTTCGAAATTGGCAGCGGATTTTATAAGGAGGCTTTTGATCTGCATCTATATTCCCCCACCGGGGAGAAAATATATTACACGCTGGATGGCAGCGAACCGGACGCGTCTTCTCCTGTCTATCGGGAGCCGATCCGGATCACCGACCGCACCGCAGAAGAAAACCGTTACATCAACCGGGACGATCTGGCACCCAATCAGGACTATGAGCCTGCTTTTCCGGTAGACAAAGCCGTCGTCGTGCGGGCAGCCTGCTACAATCCCGTCACCGGTCAGATCAGCGAGATCGTCACGCAGACCTATTTCGTAGGCTACGACGCAAAGCCGGAATACGACGATCTGGCCATTCTGTCCCTGTCTGTGGATCCGGAAGCTCTGTTCGATGCGCACACCGGCATCTACGGCAACGGCGCTGCCTTTGAGGCTTATCTCTCTCAGGGCGGTATGCAGAATGGGCAGATACTGGACAGCTACACGGATGCCGGCGGAGAGATCCATTACCGCTACATGGCTTCCAACGCCTTTTATAAAGGAAAAGAGTGGGAGCGGGAGGCTTCTTTGTCTTATTTTGACGAAAGCCATACGCTCCTTTTTACGCAGAATGCAGGAGTCCGTATCTCCGGCAACTCCACCCGCAGCGCCAGGCAGAAGTCCTTCCATCTTTTCGCAAGAGATATCTATGATGAGAGCGAGATCCTTCCGGCTGCTTTTTTTGACAACGATATCCTCTACGCTTCCGTGAAGCTGCGCAACGGCGGCGGCAATATGGACGGCGTGAAATTTCTGGACGCCTTTCTGCAGGAGGCTGCCCGCGGACGCAGTGTCACCACGCAGGCCCACAGGCCATGTGCCCTTTTCCTGAACGGGGAATACTGGGGCCTCTATAACCTGCGCGAACGCTATAACGCCGAATATCTGTCTGCTCATTACGGACTGCAGGCGGATGATATCATGCTTATAAAGGCCGGCAATGCGGTCACTTCGCCGGAAGAGACCTTCACTGCCTGGCAGTATATGCTGGACGTGGTCACGCAATGCGATCTTGTCTATGACGACACCTACGCCCTCGCCGATGAACTGGTGGACATCCAGAGCCTGATCGACTACTGCTGCATCAACCTCTATCTGGACAACCGGGACGTGGCCTTCGGTTACAATACCGCCGCCTGGCGCACCACCCAGGAGGGAACGCCTTACAGCGACGGAAAATGGCGCTTTATGCTCTATGACCTGGACGAATGTGCCCACGCCGACAGCAACATCTGGGAAAACCGGGAAGACTGGATGGCGCAGCACCCGCTTCTCAACGAACCCGCAGTCAAAAGCCTGCTGGACAATGAGGGCTTTCGCCGCCGGTTCTGCCTTTCCTTTATGGATATCGCGAACACTGTCTTTTCTTATGAAAAGATGCATGACATGCTGGCACAATGGAGCAGCCGCTGTGAAGCGCAGATCATTAAAGACCACCAGTGCTTCTATGATGCCGGCTATACGGCCGCGGACTATCAGGCGGATGTGGAGCAGGTAGATGCATTTTTTGAAGAGAGGCTGCCTTTTGCCATGGAAAGTCTGGCGAAGACCTTCGGACTGACCGGGGCACTCCACAAAATCCGGATCGTCACAGACACTCCGGAAGGCGGCACCATCACCGTCAACACGGCTGTATTGGAGGACTGCGGTACATGGGAGGGATACTATTACAGTGATTTTCCGCTGTCGGTGACCGCCCATGCCAGGGAAGGATATCACTTTGCCGGCTGGCAGGGCGATGTCCCGGAAGACGGCAAAGAATCGCTCTCGGTCTCTCTGGTGGACGGGGATGTGACACTGCGGGCGGTCTTTGATAAGAATGACTAAAAAACGAAGGAGCAGATGCAGAATGTACCGTGTGGAAGAAAAATTCTGCTGCACCGCCCGGGAAATGTACAGTCTGCAAAGGCGGCTGGACGGGGTACTGCGGGCGGACGACAATGAACATAACGACGAAGGGTATCTGGTGAGCAGCCTGTATTTCGACGATCCGGCGGATACCTGCCTGCTGGCTGTCAGGGACGGCTGCAGCAGACGGCGCAAATACCGGATCCGTATTTATAACGATTCCCTTGCCGTCATCAAACTCGAGGTAAAAGAAAAACTGGACGCAATGACCCGCAAACGTTCCCGGCAGATCACACCGGAGATGCTGCGGGAAATTATGGCCGGCAGTTTCCCGGCAGATACCGTTTCCCCGGAAGACCCCGTCTTTCTTTTTCATCTGGCGGCAGCCACCCGGACGCTTCTTCCGAAAGTGATCGTCGCCTATGAGCGGAAGGCATACCTCTACGGCCCCGGCAATGTACGCATCACCCTGGACCGGCATGTCAGGGCCAGCCGCCAGACGGAACGCTTCGGCACGACGGGGATCTCCTACGACGCCCTGACGGGACCGGACGCGGTGCTGGAAGTAAAATACGACGAATTCCTGCCGGCCTTCCTGAAACAGCTGCTGGAACTCAACACCCTGCAGCAGACGTCTTTTTCCAAATACCAGCTATGCCGGGAACGGTATGCGGGAATCTGAGTGGGATAAGTCCTGCGGATAAAAATTACGAACAACCGGTGACACACACCAGCTTATAGAACAGAAGATGAAAAGAGGAGAAGAACACAGAAATGTCAGTAAAAGATGTCATCAAAAACAGTGTCTATGAATCATTGGGCGGCGGAACCACCATGAATGCCAAAACGGTCATCCTGATCCTGCTGCTGGCCTGCCTGGCCGGAATCTATATTTACACGATCTACAAGCTTTCCAGCCGGACGGCTTTCTATTCCAAAGACCTGAATATCACCATGGCCGGTATGCCCGTCATAGTGGCCGCCATCATGATCGCCATGCAGTCCAATCTGCTCGTGTCCCTCGGCATGGTGGGCGCGCTGTCCATCGTGCGCTTCCGCAATGCGGTGAAGAATCCGCTGGATCTGCTCTACCTGTTCTGGTCCATCAGCGCCGGCATCATCGCGGGCGTCGGCCTCTATACGCTGGTGATCGTCTTTTCCCTCACGATGACGCTCCTCCTCTTCGGTCTGAACAGACTGCCCGGCACGAAGGCCCCGGAACTGCTCGTGCTGCGCGGCCCGCGGGAAGGGATCGACTATGATGTCCTGTTTGACACCCTCGCCAGATACTGCCGTTCTTATAAGGAAAAAGCCCGCTCCACCCGCAGCGGCGAGACGGAACTGATCATCGAGATCCGTGCAAAAGAAAAGAACCCGCTGCTGCAGGCTCTTGATGATATGGAATTTCTAACACAGGTCAACTGTATCAGCCATGACGGGGAATGCCGGAGCTAAGCAAAACGGGCGGCTCCCGTTTGCAGGCAGAACGCTTTGTGCAGGCGTTCACTCATTGCCATTTTCTGCATAAATCGACAGATCCACACCATGAAACGTCTTCCTTTGCCCGATTATTGTTCAAGAATAAAACAATTTCGTATACTCCGTCTGTGTGTCCGCGATATGATACAGATATACTACATTCTCTATTCTTCGATAAACAGCCACGTGCTTTTTACAAATAATCATTCGATATCCTCTTTGATTCAGCCACGCATCCGGCGTCAGGGATCCGGAATCAGGAAATTCCGCCAGACGCTCTACCGCGGCAAGTATACTGTCTGTTACCTTTAAAGCCGTCTCCACTCCAAACTGTACCAGATACCAATCCTCTATCTGTTTCAGGTCCTCCCACGCAGCAGGCAGAATTTCAATCTTACATTTCATTTATCCGCTCCCTTAACTTCTCCTTTGCCTGCGCTATGCTGAATGTTGGCATCCCGTCCAGCCGCTCCTGTTCCGCCTGCAGTACTCTCTCCCGCATTTTCAGCATCTGTTCTCTTTGCTCATAAGCCTCAATACTCATGAGCACCAGATCACCTTCTCCGTTTTTCGTGATATAGATAGGTTCTTTTGTTTCTTTTGCCAGATTTGAAATAGACGTATAATCATTCCTTAAAGATGCCGAAGCCTTGATTATCATGTTTCCCTCCATTCCGATACATCACAAACTCCCGGTTGAAAAACAAGTGCATTTGTGTGATTTTGCATTTTTCTTTATATTAATATATCAATATTATAGTATAATTATAGCATTATATTTATATGTAGTAAACCAATATCAAGATAGATTTATGCCTCCTTCACCAAATGATTACAGTTCACGGCCAAGCCGGTCGCAAACTATAACGCCAAATTCTCATGCAGGCACTGCGGGAAATACCATCTCCCCCTACGACGTTTATCACATCAGCCTGTCCTTCCGGGCGGACGAGCGGGACGAGTACGAAGAATTCACTGACCAGATGGCTCTCCTGTACGGCAAACTGCTCAAAGCATACCCCGCCCTGCACACGCTCACCCAGAAGGAACGTTTCGAAGAGCTGCAAAGTATTGCCGGCAACAAAAAGGATGCCTTTAGCAAAACCGCCGCCACTTATATGAATCTCACCTGTAAGCGCAGGCGTCTCATCTGTCTGGCATCCGCGCGGGTCTTGCAGACGCAGCCACGCTGCAGGAGACAAAGCGCTGTCTGCTGCCCGGCTGCGTCCGTTCAGACTGGAAGCTGCTGCCGGAAATCCTTGACAGGTATATCCAGGCCGCACTCTATACCAGCGAGAAGAATTACTGGGTGTGCATGAAGAAACTTTACTCTTTGCGTGTCACGCAATAACGCCGGGAACGTCCATTCCCCTGCGGGATGATTCTTCCTTCTGCCGTAAGTTCCGCCAAAAGCACCCTGACTCTGGCAGCACTGAGCTCAAGATATGCTGCGATCTCAGAAGAACCCGCACTGCCGTTTTGCAGAATATAAGCAAAAATCCGATTCATGTTTTCAACCGTCTTGGCGGTCCGGGTGATCTGGTTTGTTTTTTCCGCTTGTTTTTTCCGCTTGTTTTTTCCGCTTGTTTTTTCCGCTTGTTTTTTCCTGAAAGCAAGCGTTAAAATTGAACGGTCAGGGCCATACTGCTCTTCGACTACAGGTGTTGTCCATCCCTTGTCCGCCCAAACCGAGTAGATATCCGGAACTCCGCTTCCTGCACGTTCCCCAATAGAAATCAGATTCAGCATCTTCATAATGGCTTTGTTCCGCGGGTCAGAGATTCCACCCCGAAGCATCTGCGCCTTTCCGGCACGAATGCTGCCCGGATTCTGCATCACAATCTGGTCCTGTTCCTTTAAAATAACGATACCTCTCGGAAGATAAAAATCCGTATTAACGATACAGTTGGCAAGCGCCTCACGAACCGCTTTATGAACAGACGTATCTTCGATGCGGGCCACACCGTCCAGCGCGAAGGGTTTCTCAAAATCCCTTGTAAGTTTATTGTATACTCGAAAAAAGAAATCAAACAGATTTCCCGTCCAATCCCCGGAGCTGGATTGAATACGGTCTGTCCAACGAATTGAAGGATCAAGCACTTCCCGATAATCCAAAAAATATTCCGGGAAATAACGAACAATACGATATTCTTCTCCGAACATAAGAAGGCCTGCCGCAGTAGGGCGCAGTATGTCACTTTCTCTCAAACGACCAACAGCGCCAATCTTTTCCAGATATTCTTCTTTTTGCAGTTTTTCCCATACATGGCCCGGTCTGACTGCAGCATGATAATTACGGTATCCCTGTACAGTTTCATCATTCAGGTCAGCCAGAGAAAAGTCCTCTAATACTATCATATCCATGGTTTCCTCAGGTTCGTCCCGCAGCATTGCTCTGATCTCGGATCTTGTACAATGGTAATCCCCTTCCCAATTCCGCCGAAAAGTGCCATTCCATATATCATTGTTGATATAGACAGGCCGCTGTTCCCGCTTGGCACGCGGCACATGGATCACCATGATCAAATCGCCGTCCATGTCATAAGTTTTGACGTCATCGTCCATTAACAAATTTACGCTGACCTTTGTGCGATTATTGATCGTATCCCAGAATATCTTCTTTATTTTAGCTGCATCCTGAAGACCCGTTGTATAAAATCCGCCCGTTGAATTCTCAGCTGCACCAAGAATAATAACACCGCCATAGCAGTTTGCCATAGAGGAATACGTCTCCCAGATACTGTTTGGCAGACCGCCCTTAGCCTTCTTTACCTCCCGCCGGTTATCTTCCCGATATTTATCAAATTTGTGGATATCGAATATTTCCATATAAATGCCGGCTCCTTACCCTTATTTCTGATTTTTTTCACAGTTTGCTGATTTCTTCCTGGATTTTTTATAATCTCAGATCGCAATATCACCCTGTTTGAACATATATTATAGTAAGAATTGTACGGAAAATCAATTAGTTTTTCAGTATTTCCATGATGGGACGTGAAGACAAAAATAAGCTGGTTTTTTTACTGCTCTCATGATAGAATAAGAGACCAAAGGAGGTTGCAGTTTCTATGCGAAGCACTGATATGATGTGGGATTTTCCTGTTATGGACGGAGTTACTTTTCCAAATGCAAACCGCATTCACCCTCTGATGCAGCACAGAGTCGAAAAAATACTTCTCGGGATCCGCAGGGATCAAAATGTGCACAGATTGATCCTCTACGGCAGTTCTCTGGAATTTCACTGCAACAGCGCAAGCGACATCGATCTTTACATTGAGAAATACGACCCCGATCAGAAGCTGGCTTTCTTCCCCGATCTTGACTGCGAGGCAGACATTATTACAAACCTGCCGCCGGACAATCGACTATATCAGGAAATAATGAAAACCGGCCTTCTCCTGTTTGAGCGAAAATAGCTCTACCAACATATAAACTATTCAGGCAGCCCTGAAATGAAAATTTCGTATTGGAGATTAAAATGTGTGATATCAGATTATTCCGCAGTGCGCGGATGGACTATAAAACAGCAGAAATGATCTGGAACAGCGCCTGTCACGACGAGCTGATCCTCAACAACGCCGCTTATCATCTGCAGCAGGCTGTTGAAAAAGTCCTGAAGGGTGCATTAGAATGTGTCGGCATCACAGTTCCCAATACCCATAAAATCTCAAAACTTATAAAAATGATCACCGATCACGGCGCAAACCTCATCCTGACAGACTGGATCGACGATCATGCGGAGATGCTCAGTGCATGGGAGACAGAAGCCCGGTATGACATGGATTTTCTTGTAGAAAAAAGAAAACTGGATGCAGCCATGACACAAGTCCATCATTTCCTCACCGTCAATGGAATACAGGATGCTCTCCGCGCGGAATTACAGAATCCTGCCGCGAAAGAAAAGCTGTTGGCATGTCTGCCAGTGTCTAAGAAGCCCTGCAGTGATTTTGAATTAAACTGTTATTATATCCTGTTCAAAAAGAAGATTGCACAAAATTGATTGCAGGGGGCAGCCGGTTAAATCTGCCCCCTGCAACCACCAACACCTCTTCCCGCTACAGACTGATCTCCACCGCATCACAGCCTTCCGCCTGCACCTGAATATGAATCTCACCTTCCCCGACTGGGCGGACAGCCAGCGCCGCTTTTCCATAATAAGTCGTAAATACACCAGTCGTGAAGCACTCCGTACTGAGAGGAGCCGCGCTGCCAAATCCCTGCAGCATACCTGCACCTCTCACGGAGACCCTTACTTCCCGGTCACAGGTCGGTTTGAGAATACCCTGCTCGTCTGTCAGGCTGACCATAAAATAGAGCAGGTCTTTTCTGCCTGTTGCGTCTTCTCCGTTCTGGTCCTCCACAAGCAGCTGCAGCCTGTCGGATGCCGTTTCCAGTGCATACCGTCCGGTCTCCTGTCCGTCCTGGTACAGGACCGCCTCGATCCGGCCCGGCCGGTAAACGGTGTCAAACACGGTGCTGTAGGCGTTGCTGTCGCCTTCGCTGACCTGCGGTACACGCTTTCTTCCCAGCGAAATGCCGTTCACGATCAGTTCCGCCTCGTCGCCCACGCCGTACACTTCTACCTGCACCGGCTTTCCCTCAGACCCGTCCCAGCTCCAGCTGGAGACAGAATCCGACCAGCTCCACGGCGTCACGGCAACCTGCCGCCCGTACCATTTCGGATTGATCACCGCAATATAAGGCCCCTGCCGCCTGCCAACCACACATTCCCTGTAATAGCTCTGCGTCCGGCGGCTTCCGGTTATGTCAATGTCTCCACAGTTTGCCAGTTTATACGGATATCCCTCATAGATTCCCATACTCTGCTGCCCCTGCAGTCCGTTCTTGCCGATTCCGGCTTCTCCCAGATAATCCCATGCAGTCCACGAAAAATCACCAATGATCGCCGGGTGCTCCTGCATTATTTTCCAGTTTTTGGCGATCGCCTTCGGGAAAGTCTCGCTCCCCACACAGATGCGGTTGGTAAACCGCGCAAGATCGATCAGCTGCTTATCCTCCGCATAGTTATACCCCACAATATCCAGTACTTCCGAAAATTCGCGGATCCTTTCTATCACCGGCTCCTGACACTGTATCTCTCCCATTTGGTTGACTCTCTGAGTCATTACCGTATTGATCTCCTCCACATCCGCCTTGGTCGGGTCTGAGACTGTCGGTGCCGGCATCATGCACACCACACTGTTAATGCCGCAGGTCACGTAACGGGAGGCATCCAGCCGTCGAAACTCCGCCGCCAGTTCACGGCCCAGCTTTTTTCCGGACAGATCGCTCAGCTCCTTGATCTCATTGCCCACGGAATGCATGATCACACACGGATGATTGTAAGAGCAGTCCACCATGGAAGCCACGCTTTGTTTCCAGTCTCCGGCAAAAGTTATGCCGTGGTCCTCAAAAGTCTTGGAACGATTCCACATATCCGACAGTTCATCCATCACAACCATGCCGTACCGGTCACAGGCCGTCATCAGCTCGTCACTCATGGGATTGTGCGAAAACCGCAGCGCATTATAGCCGGCTTCTTTCAGCAGACGGACTTTCCTGTCCTCCGCGGCCGCAAATACCGCACTCCCCACCATTCCATGGTCATGATGCACGCAGCCGCCATACATTTTTAACTGTTTTCCATTGAGGCACAGTCCCCGCACCGGGTCCAGCGTGAGTGTACGGACACCGGTGAGAAATTCCATTTCGTCCAACACCTTCCCGTCTTTTACAACAGACGCCTTACAGGTATACAGATTCGGACTGTCCGTATCCCAGAGTTTCGGATTGCTGATATAGATCCTTGCTGTCAGCTCCGCCTCGTCATTGCCGTACACGCTCACCCTTCTTCTGTCCACAGCCGCAGCCTTGCCGTCCGCATCCAGAAGTTCGATCACCGTCTCCACCGTTTCCGGCAGGAATCCGCCATTGACCAGATGCAGCCTGGCCTCCATGACCGCCATGGAAGCATCCGCCTCTTTTGTGCACAGCTTCACGCCGGCCAGTGCTGTCTGCTCAACCATAACGTCCGGCATGTGGAAGTCCCGACAGAAGATACGGAACTCTGTTTCCTCATGCTCTCCGACCCTTTTCTCTTAACGCTCATACAAAACGATATTATTTTTGACAAAGAGGGGCATCCCTGCCAGACGCAGAATCCTCTCTACCGGTTCTTTCTGGATTGCCGGAAAAATACTGACAGCCGTAAAAAATACTACTGGGATTTCTATCCGGTCATTCCGGCCGGTCTGATCGTGCCGCAGTTGGAGCATCTATTTGCCGGAATGATCCTGGAAAGCAAAGAAATGTCAGCCGGTTCTTATCTGGCCGTCCAGTCCATGATCGCCCGGTTATTTCAGACCATGCTCGATCCGGCGTTATATCATAACCGCAAAATTACTTTAGAGGGAAATAAGAATGAATATCTGTTTTCACAGATCCAGATGATCCTGGAAGAGAGAAACGGCCGCATCAGCCGCGAAGAACTGGCAACTGTCTTAAATTACGACGCCCATTATTTAAACCGGATCGTAAACCAGTCAATCGGTATGAGCCTGCTCGAATACGGCAGGTTCTTCCTGCTGCGGGAAGCCGCCCGCCTGCTGATCCAGACAGACGATAATATCTCATCCGTCATGGATCAGCTTGGCGTGTCCAACCGCAGTTTTTTCTACCGTATCTTCAAGGAACAATACGGCCTCACCCCGAACGAATACCGGAAGCAGATACGGAAAGAACAGCGGAAATGATCAATGACTCCCCAAATTCTCCGGCCCAAACCCGAACGGCAGCATTTCCTTCAAGGTACGCTGCAGGCACCGGCCCCTGCCGTCCGCCAGAATGATCTGAAAGGTTTCCGGATCGCAGAATTCCATCATGACCTGCCGGCAAACCCCGCAGGGAGCGCACAGTTCGTCGGCATCGCTGCCCTCCGGACCTCCCACCACCGCAATCTTCGTAAATTCCCGCTCCCCTTCGTAAACCGCCCGGAAAAAGGCCGTCCGCTCCGCACAGTTTGTGGGCGTATAGGCAGCGTTTTCGATATTGCAGCCATGATATATTTTACCGCTCTTTGTCACAAGCGCAGCTCCCACCTGAAAATGAGAATACGGCGTGTATGCATGCTCCCTGGCTTTTTTCGCCTCCAGGATCAATTCTTCGTTGGTCATTTTTACCTCCATGCCGAAGCAACTAAACGATTCTTCTCTTTTTATATTGTCTATCTAAAATCTTACACCCCCTCCGCATTTTTGACAAGGACACCAGTCTCCTTCATTCTCTTTTTTACATCTCCCCTTTACGGAAACCGTTCCGGATTACATACAGCAAAATGTATATATGGAACAGAATTTCTTTGTTCCTTTTTGCAGTTGTTCCTGCTCTCTGTTTTATGTTATACTAGGGGCATTAATATATGGAACACGAAAAGAGGGATACACCACATGGCAACAATGAGAGACATTGCCAAAAAAGCCGGTGTCGGAGTGGGTACTGTATCGAGAGCCTTAAGTGACACCGGCTATACAGCCAAAGCTACCCGCGATAAAATACTTGCCGCCGCTGATGAAATGGGATATGATTATGAATCCTCAGTCAGGGCCCCTGCAAAGACTGCTACAGTTGCTGTCACACTTCCTTTGCTGCAGCATCCTTTCTTTGCAAAAATGGCGGACGCTGTCGAACTCGAGTTACGGCAAAAAGGGTGCAGATGCCTGTTCTTCAACAATTTCAACGCGGGATCCTGCCAGACAGAGCTCTTATCTTTACTGGAAGACGGCCTGATCAGCGGCCTGATCGCTCTGGATGACCCGCCGCCCGGCTTTTCCGGACGAAGAGGCAGACCGATCGTTGCCATGGACAGGAACTGGGGAGAGGATGTTCCTTTGATTCATTCTGACCATGGACAGGGCGGACGCATAGCCGCCGAAGTTTTTCTGGAAAGCGGCTGCCGCAAAGTCATCCAGTTCATGGGTGGAAATTTTACTACGAATTTCAATCCACGCCACGTTGTTCTGGAACAGATCCTGAGGGCTAACGGCTGTCAGGTCACCTCCGTCCATACACCATGGAACTTTATGGGTTACTCCTATGACAGAAGCGTGATCCATGATTACTGGAACGTGATCCGGGAAATGGACGGCTGCATGACCAATGACATTGCCGCCCTGAGCTGCCTTTCCACTGCCCTGGAAATGGAGCTGCCGGTTCCCGAACAGCTTCGCATCATCGCTTATGACGGAACGGAACTCACCAGCCTCTGCCAACCGGCGCTGTCCGCAGTGGAGCAGGACTGCACGGCACTGGCCAAAGCCTGCGTTGATCGTCTTATGGAACTCCTGGATGGAACATCCGTCACAGAGATGCAGACACTCGTCCCTGTAATCTGGAAAAAACGTGGAACAACATAAACTTTAATTTTGCATAAAAAAGAGAAACCGATGCGATTTATCTTCAGATTGACAGCGTTGGTTTTCTCTTTTTTTACTCTGTTTTCTATATCTCATCGTCATTTTTAACAAAAAAACTCCCGGAAAACTATTCACAATAATGAAATATTTTTTTATCGTTGACCCCCCCCCCCCCGATAAATTATCATACTCTTATAAGTTTTGTTCCACATTATGAGACGAGGAGGATACTATTTTATGAAACAAAAAAGGAGTGTAATGCTCAAGTACAATCTAAAAGAAGCATCTAAATGCTGGCAGCTGTATGTACTTCTGATCCCTGCTCTGCTATGGGCGATCATCTTTGCATACTATCCCATGTACGGTGTTATCATCGCGTTCAAAGATTATAAGATCCGTCAGGGAATCATGGGCAGTCCCTGGGCTTCACCGTTTTTCAGGTATTTCCAGGACTTTTTCAGCACAAGTATTGCCGTGAATGCGATCAAGAACACTATCGTAGTCAGTCTTGAAAGTCTTGTGATCGCATTTCCCATTCCGATTATTTTTGCGCTGCTCCTGAATCAGATCAGAAGCAAAAAGGCCACCAAGCTTATCCAGACGATCAGCTACGCCCCTTACTTTATGTCTAATGTTGTCGTAGTCAGCCTGATCACCGTATTCTTTTCCGCAAACGGTGTCGTTAACTGGGTGATCACCTCCAGCGGTAACAAAGAGGTTCTTTTTACTTCCGTTCCGGAATGGTTCAGAACACTGTTTATTGGATCCAATATCTGGCAGACCATGGGATTTAATGCTGTCATCTTTATCGCCGCCCTGACAGCCATCAGCCCGGACTATTATGAAGCAGCCACAATCGACGGTGCATCCCGGTTTCAACGAGTGCTTTTCATAGATATTCCCATGATATTGCCAACCATCATCCTGATGCTGATTCTTCAGGTCGGTAACATCATGAACGTCGGTTATGAAAAAGCCTATTTGATGCAGAACGGTTCCAACACGATTGTCAGCGAATTGATTTCTACCTATGTATATAAGGTAGGTCTGCAGACTGCACAGTACAGTTTTGCTACCGCAGTCGGACTGTTCAATTCAGTTGCCAATTTTATCATTCTGGTTCTTGCTAATAAAGTTGCAAAGAAATTCAGTGATATCAGTATCTTCTAAAAAGAGAGACGGGAGGAAATTTCAATGAGCAAAAATAAAGAGCTGGCAGTTCATAAAACAAAAATGAAGCTCTCCACCGGTGACAAGATCTTCAATGCAGTCAACATAGTAGTCATGTTTCTCATATGCCTTATCATTGTATATCCATTGTATTACGTGATCATCGCATCCATGACGGATCCGGTCATCGTAAATTCCGGAAAACTGCTTTTCTATCCGGAAAAACCATACTTCGAAGGCTATAAAACCACTTTGACATACATGCCTTTGTGGACTTCCTATAAAAATACGATTCTCTACACCGTAGTCGGCACTCTTGTTTCCTTATTTGCCACCATTCCTGCCGGTTATGCTCTTTCCAGAAAAGATCTGGTCGGCAGGCGTGCACTGATTTTCGTATTTACCTTTACCATGTTTTTCAGCGGCGGTATCATTCCTCTCTACCTGACCATAAGAAGCCTTGGCATTTACAATTCCATCTGGGCTATGGTGCTTCCCGTGGCAGTATCCGCATACAACCTGATCGTATGCCGTTCTTTCTTTGAGTCCGGCATCCCTGATGAACTGTTGGAGGCAGCCAAAGTAGACGGTTGTTCAGACTTCGGCTTTTTCTTCAAAATTGCCATTCCGCTCTCCAGTACGATCATCGCAGTTATGGCTCTTTTCTATGCTACAGCTATGTGGAATCAATTCTTTAATGCCCTGATGTATCTTCAGGACGACAACAAGATGCCTCTCCAGGTGGTACTCCGCAACCTGGTGCTGATGAACCAGGCCAATCAGATGGGATCATCCGGCGATGCCATGATAACAAAGCAAAAGCTGGCAGAACAGTTGAAATATTGTATCGTGGTCGTATCCGCAGTTCCGCTTTTGGTGGTATATCCTTTCGTACAGAAATATTTTGCAAAAGGTGTTACCATCGGTGCCGTAAAGGGCTGATCCGTCAAATACCAAAGGATATCCTTACCGGCAGCTTATCCATGTTCAGAACATTCCGTACGGATCAGCATCCGTCGAGTGTTTGTATAAAACAATTAAAACAAAAGGAGGACTACATGAAAAAGAAAACTATCTCAATCTTACTTTCCGTTGCCATGACTGCCAGTCTGCTCACAGGCTGCGGCGGTGGCGGGAACACCGAAAGTCCCATTCCTCAGGAGAATGCGGAAAACATTCAGGAAGCGGTTGATGCCGCTGCAACGGCAGAGGATACGGGCCTTACGCCCGAAGAGCAGGAAGCGGTTGATGCCGGCCTGATCGCTCTGGACGGATCACTTCCCATCATCAAAGACCCTGCAGCTTTTGAAGAAAAATATGGTAAGATTTCCATGCTCTTTGTCAACAATCCGGAACGTGTTGTCGAGGTCGGCGAACTGGCCATGTGCCAAAAATGGTTTGAGGACACCGGTGTGGAATTTGACTGGCAGTCCATTCCCAATGAGGGCGCGCAGGAGAAGATCAATCTTATGCTGGCATCCGGCGAAGATCTTCCCGATGCATTCTGGAATTTTGGAGACGGTAAGTCCGGCAATATCGTAGTGCAGTATGCCGATCAGGATATTTTCCTTCCTACCGAAGGTCTGATCAACGACTACATGCCCAACCTTAAGAAGATTCTGGATGACCACCCGAATTACCGCGCAGAGATCACCGCTCCTAACGGTCATACATACGGCTTTCCTTATATCGAAGAAATGTACGGTCTGGTACTCACCGGCGGTCCGCTGCTGATCAACAAAACCTGGCTCGATAAGGTAGGCATGGAAGTACCCACCACTGTCGATGAATGGGTTGACTGTCTGAAAGCATTCCGCGACGGCGGTGACCTGAACGGTAATGGCGAAGCCGATGAGGTTCCCATGGCAACATGGTTCGGCGCTGACGACAGCTTCGGTTCCTACAACATGTTCTACCGTTTTACGGGTGCTTTCGGCTGCGCGGACTCCTACTGCGGCGGTAATGAATACGCAGATCATTTACGGCTGATCGACGGTAAAGTGACTTTCACCGCAATGGACGAAGCTTTCAGAAAAACTGCTGAGTTTTTCAATATGCTTTATAATGAGAACCTGATCTGGAACGGCTCCTTTGAAGCCGATGTAAGCGCTGCTTATCAGACTTCCATGATCAAAGAAGATGTTGCAAGAATCGGCTGCTTCGGTACATGGACCGACCAGGAAATCACGAATCTGGATGTGCATGACGAGTATGTTCCTCTTCCCCGTCTGGAAGGCGAAGCCGGAAAGATCGGTTTTGAGAACAACTACTCCGAGCTGCAGGATTCTTCCGATACGGCCATCACTACTACATGCAAATTCCCTCACGTAATCGCAAGATTCGTAGACTACATGGTAGGCGATCCCGCTATCTCCATTCAGTCTAACTGGGGTGCAGAAGGATACAACTATCAGAAAGACGAAAACGGAATACTGAGAACTCCGCTCGATGAACAGGGCCGCTATGTAGCCCAGCAGGAAGGCGCCGATTATGATACTTTCGGCAAGGCGCGTTCCAACTCTACTACGGCGCGTGGTTCCATGATCGTATTGGATGAATATTACGAGAAATACGCAGGCTACGCCTATGATGCAGTACAGCTTCTTGAATGGCAGAGAATTAACGGTAAAGATGAAGTCATGGAAGAATATGACACCATTCCCCGTGTTATGATGACCGTTGATGAGCTCACCAGACTGGCTCAGATCCACTCAACCGTCTCCGATACCGTTGACAGATATATCAACCAGTGGGTAACCGGAGGTGTTACGGACGAGAACTGGAATGCTTATCTCAATGAACTGGAAGCAGCCGGCGTAAATGAGATCGTATCGATCTATCAGACCGCTGTAGACAGGAGCACCAAATAACCAATAACCTTACTGGCATTCGGGCGGGCTTCAGACCTGCCCGAATCTTTTTTACAGTTAACGGTATGAAAAATAAAACATCTCAAAAACGGAGGAAAACATGGATAAAATTCCAAAATCCAGACAAACTTACGATTACAGGCCGGCGGTTCACTTTACTCCGCCCAAAAACTGGATCAACGACCCAAACGGTATGGTATATATAGACGGCAGGTACCATCTCTTTTATCAGCACTACCCCACAGCTCCGCACTGGGGTCCTATGCACTGGGGTCATGCGGTTTCCGAAGATCTTCTGCATTGGGACCATCTTCCCATTGCACTGTATCCGGACGAACTCGGGTGCATATTTTCCGGTTCCTGTGTCTATGACCGGGAGAACCTTTCCGGCTTCGGAACCAGGGACACCCCTCCCCTTCTGGCGCTTTTCACCCATCACAGCACAGACGAGAGTCACATGGAGCATCAAAGTCTGGCCTACAGCACGGATTATGAACATTTTGAGAAATATTATGGGAATCCCGTCATTCCCAATTCCGGCCAAAAAGATTTCAGGGACCCCAAGATTTTCTGGAACCCTGTAAGAAAGTGTTACTCTCTCGTACTGGCTGCCGGCGACCATGTAGAATTCTATGCCACCCATGATTTTAAAAAATGGGACAAAACCGGTGAATTCAAAGCCGGCGATCACGGTCTTAAAGGAATCTGCGAATGTCCGGACTGCTTTCCCCTTCCGACAGAAAACGGGGAAAAATGGATCCTCATTATCAGCATGATCATTGCCCGGGAGCAGATCGGCGTGAACAACAACGTCTACGACCGCATGAGTCATCTCACCCAATACTACATCGGCAGTTTTGACGGAGATACGTTCCATGACACGGAACAATCCGACATACCGCTTCTCCTGGATTTCGGTACGGACAACTACGCCGGCGTCACCTTCCAGAATCTGGAGGAAAAGGTCATGATTGGCTGGGCTGATAATTGGGATTACGCCAATTTCGCTCCCAGCGATAACGACGGTTTTCGCGGGAAAATGACGCTCGCCCGCAGAATGAGATTGATCCAAACCGGCAAAGGCCTTCGTCTTGCTTTTTCTTTTGAGGGCATTGAGGAAGCACGTGCACACGCCTGCCCCCTCGCAACAGGCGAAAACCGACTGCGTTCTCAGAGTTTCGGCTTAAAGATAACTGCCAATGGCCCCGGAGCCATACTCTTAAAAAATATACAGGGAGAATTGCTTGCGATCAGGATCACGGACAGTGAGATCATTGTTGACCGTACAGAAGCCGGGCAGGACGATTTCAGCGCAGCCTATGCACATCCGGCTTATGGCCGGACGCACGCACCAAGGGTCCTCAAAGAAGGCACCTCTTCAGAAATAGAGATCATCCTGGACAAGTGCATCCTGGAAGTACTGGCTGACAACGGTCTTATACCGATTACTGCCAGTGTTTATCCAACAAGGCCATATGAAAAGCTCTGTCTTTCCGGTTCCCTGAACGCAGAGTATTACACACTTACTTAATACTGCCGAACAGCCGAAGAGGACATCCACACATGGGATGCCCTCTTCTTTTTGGGCCGCCGGGCCACTTACGAAGCAGATTACATTTCCTAATAACCTGCCCCGTCATCTGTCTGTTTGATGATCTTAACAATCCTGCTGGTGCCAAGTCTGTCTGCTCCCAGCGCAATGAATTTCTCCGCATCTTCCAGCGACGCAATGCCGCCTGCGGCTTTCACCTTCACTTCTTTGCCGACATGCTTCCGCATCAGCTCCACATCCGCAAAGGTAGCCCCGGCGGTGGAAAATCCCGTGGAGGTCTTGATAAACTCCGCCCCGGCACTGGTAACGGTCTCACACATCCTGATCTTCTCCTCCTCGGTGAGCAGGCAGGTCTCGATAATCACCTTTAAGATCTTTCCGCCGCAGGCTTCATGAATCTGCCGGATCTCGTCCTCGATCTCCTGATATTTCCCGTCTTTTACCCAGCCGATATTGACCACCATGTCAATCTCTTCCGCCCCATTGGCAATGGCATCCTTCGTCTCAAAAACCTTCACGGCCGTAGTGCTGTATCCGTTCGGGAACCCGATCACCGTACAGATCGGCAGCCTGCCTTCCACATATTCCGCCGCCTGCTTCACATAAGCCGCCGGAATACAGGCGGATGCGGTCTGATATTTGATCCCGTCATCCAGAATCCCGCGGATCTCCTCCCAGCTAGCCGTCTGCGTGAGCAGTGTATGATCCACTGTCTTTAAAATGTCTTTCCTGTCCATAACCTTCTCCTTCTTATTTCTTATTCTATTCTTGTATATTCCGTCTCCCGTTACACCATTTTCTCCAGCAGGGAAGTTCCGATCGTGCCTTCCGGCATGGCAACTCCGAAATTATCGGCAATGGTGGCCCCGATCACCGCAAAGGTCCGGGTGTCCTCCAGCCTCCCGCTGCCCTTCATGGATGGAGAGTACGCCAGGAACGGCACCTTCTCCCTGGTATGATCCGTCCCCGTGTGGGTCGGGTCGTTTCCGTGGTCCGCGGTAATGATCAGCAGGTCGTCCTCCTTAAGCAGCGGCAGGAATTCTCCCAGCTTTACATCAAACTTCTCCAGCTCCCCGGCATATCCTGCCACATCACGCCGATGCCCCCATAGCGCATCGAAATCCACCAGATTCACGAAGCACAGCCCCTCGAAATCCCTGCCTGCGATCTCAATCGCCTGCTCCATACCGTGCACGGAACTTTTGGACTTGTTGGATTCCGTCAGGCCTTCGCCGTCAAAGATATCAAAGATCTTTCCTACAGAGATTACGTCCAGTCCGGCATCTTTCAAGGCATTTAAGGCCGTCCGGCCATAAGGTTTCAGCGCATAATCGTGCCGGTTGCTGGTGCGCTTGAACTCGCCCCGCTTTTTTCCCACGTAAGGTCTGGCGATCACACGCCCCACCTTCCACTCATCCTTCATGGTAAGCTCTCTTGCGATCTCGCAGCAGCGGTACAACTCTTCCAGACCGAAGGTTTCCTCGTTGCCGCAGATCTGCAGCACCGAATCCGCAGAAGTATAGACGATCATATGACCTGTGGCGATCTCCTCCTCCGCCAGTTCCTCCAGAATCTCCGTGCCGCTGGCGCTTTTATTGCCGATGATCACGCGGCCGGTCCGTCTGGACAGTTCCTCCAGCAGTTCTTTCGGGAAGCCCGTTTCCGTAAACGTCTGAAAAGGCTTTGTGATATGAAGCCCCATCATCTCCCAGTGACCCGTCATGGTATCCTTGCCGGTGCTGGCCTCATTCATTTTCATAAAATATCCCAGAGGCTGTTCCACCGCCGGAACCTGTTTTAAAGGATGCAGGTTCGCCATGCCCAGCTTCTGGAGATTGGGAATCTTGAATTCCTCCATCTCCCGGGATATGTGTCCCAAAGTATCCGTCCCTTCATCGCCGTAAGCGGCAGCATCCGCCAATGCTCCCACGCCCAGCGAGTCGATCACGATCGTAAAGATTCTCTTATATTTTCTTTCCGCCATTTCAACACTCCTCCTGATATTGTTGCTGCAGATCCGACGTCCGTCCGTCTTTTGTTTCCGGTGCTGTCAATGCTTCTCCCGGTCCGCCCTGATCAGCCTTCTCAGCGCTCCCACTGCCACCGTGATAGCCGCTTCCGTATCGTGTATGATCGGATTATCCAGCCCCTGCGCGTTTCTCTCCTGATTCCCTACCACCAGGAAGTTGGAACCGCAGCGCACTCTCAGATGGCTGGCCGCAATGAACAGCGCCGCCGACTCCATCTCGGAAGCCTTACAGCCCATACGCTTCCAGGCTTCCCATTTGTCCAGCAGTTCATAACTCACCGGCATCCGCTCCGGCTCATGCTGGCCATAGAAAGCATCCTTGCACTGTACCACACCCACATGATAAGGCAGCGCCAGTTCCCTGCAGGACTCCACCAGCGCATTGGCCACCTCAAAATCAGCCACCGCCGGATATTCTATGGGAGCATATTCCCTGCTGGTGCCTTCCATGCGCACCGCTCCGGTGGCAACGACGATATCGCCGCCCTTGACATCCAGATCAATACCGCCGCACGTGCCTACCCGGATAAAAGTGTCCGCTCCGCTCAGCGTCAGCTCTTCAATGGCGATGGTGGCGGAAGGCCCGCCAATACCCGTGGAGGTAACGCTTACCTTTTCCCCGTCCAGATATCCCGTGTAAGTAACGAATTCCCGGCTGTCCGCCACCAGCTTCGCATCCTCAAAATGCTTCGCGATCTTCGCGCACCGCTTGGGATCCCCCGGCAGGATCACGTACTTTCCCACGTCCCCCGGCCTGATCTGTAAATGATACTGTAACCCTGCTTCTCCCGAATAATTCTGCATACTCTTTCCTCCTGTATCGTTATGATTTTCTATGGGGCTGCCCTTTTTACCGTCGTTGATAGTGTCATCATAGCTCTTATACACCCTTTTTACAAGGACTCGTGTCCTTCTCCGATTCGATTTTCGTTGTTCTGCTATTTCGGGCGCTTTATGCCGCCTTTCCTCTTTAATCCGAACCCATGCAGATATATTTCGGGAATATGGCTTCTGCCTGCCCCGCCTACACATCAAATTCCATGACAAAAGGATCCGCCGCGCTGCATTCCCGCCACTGCGGCAGCCCGTCCCCGTTGGGGTCTCCTTTTTTCATAAAATTGGTCCAGTAATCCAGCATCCGTTCACTCAGCTGCACATCCGCCTCCGTAAGCGGCCGCCAGCAGCGCTTTACAGTGCCGAACACATACCACAATTCCGCAGAATGGAAGGCGCCTTCTTCGTCGCCCGGCATCTGTCTGGAAAAATAGTAGACATGGGAAGGCTCGGCCCAAAGCTCCTCCATCTTATGGCTGAACGCCATGCATCCCTCATACAGGGTTCCCTTCTCACCTGCCGCCAGCTGCTCCTTCGTCACCATAATATCATTCTTCGTGCTGCCCAGCAGGTAGGGGATATGTTTCAGCTTTTTCTCCTCAATGGTTGCATTGTAGCCCTGTTTCAGCACATGGCCGTCGATATTGGGGACGAAAAACAGCCCCTTACCGGAAGTAAAAGCCTCCGCCATCATCTGTCCAAGCGGTTTCTCCAGTTCCTGCGTGGACATGGCCCGAAGCCCGGCCAGATCTTTGGCCCCGGTCAGCTCCACAAATCTCTCTCCGTACTCTTCCGCTTCCCGCAAAGGCATATCCCGGTGCACTCCCACGCGATAACTGCCGCCGCTCTGCAGGATTGCTTTGGCGATCCTGTTGCCGGTCAGCTCCGAAGACAGAAGCGTCTGCACGCTCATCGCACCGGCAGACTGTCCGAAGATCGTGATATTGTCAGGATCACCGCCGAAAGCCGCGATATGATCAGAAACCCACTGCAATGCGGCGATCTGATCCAGTATACCGTAATTCCCGGATATGCCCCGTCCGCTCTCCTCATCCAGCCAGGGATGCGCCAGAAAGCCATACACATTCAGGCGGTAATTGATGGTCACAAGAATCACACCCCGTTTCGCGTACGCCGCGCCGTCAAACTCCTGCTCACTCCCGTACCCGCTCATAAACGCTCCGCCGTGGATCCAGAATGCCACCGGCAGTCCCGCCTTTGCATCTTCCCCCACCGCATCTTCCGGCGTCCAGATATTCAAATACAGGCAGTCCTCACTGATCTCCACATCATACGCCGGATCCGCATAGAATTCCCTGCCGTAGAATCCCACGTTCTGCTCCCCCTGCACCGCCTTGCCGGAAAACCGCACCGCTTCATAGACCCCTTCCCAGTTCTCCGTCACCTGGGGCTCCCGCCAGCGAAGTTCCCCCACCGGCGGTTTTGCGTAGGGTATACCCTTAAATACAAGGCAGCCATTTTCCGCGCATCCTCTGATCTTTCCTTTTTTGGTTGTGACAACTGTGCTCATCTGTTTTCCCCTTTCGTTATTCTGTTATTCTTTGCCTCTGCCTGCTCCCTTCCTAAAAAAAGAGCCCCGCCGCGTCTGTAAAATATTATAGCACGCTCAGGACTCTTTTTCACTATATTGCTTCAAGTGTCGATGACTTTATTAAGTGCACGGTCATGCCTTTTTCCTCTGATATACGGAAAGGCCAATATACAGCAGGAACCATCCGATACAATGGGCCAAAAGAATCAAAATATCTTTGACCGCCACCGTCCCGCTGCCGGTTGACAAGTCCATGATACCCTCGAATGCCGCCTGCGAAGGGACAAGGTAGCTGACAGCCATAAGAAGCGGTTGACTTGTCCCCACAAGAAAACCAAGGATCGGTACGGCCATAAACAACAGCATAACGATCTTGATATAGACCACGCCAACCATCAGCCCACTGGAAATCCTGCCGATGAATAAGCCCATCAGCGCCGCCACAAATGCGGAGAGCACCAGCATCACCAGCATCAGCGCCCCATTCTGCAAAGAAAGCCCGAAGCAGATGCAGACCGTAATCATGGAGGACAGGCACCCGCAGATAAATCCCACAAAGAGTTTTTGCATGATATACTGGCTGTGGGTCATCGGCAGAATCTCGTTGATCAGCGCAACACCGTCCTCCTTTTCAGAAATCATGTTCATCGCATTAAAGGTGCATCCCATAAACATGGCGACGATCAGTACGGCAGCGATAAACATATCCTGTAGTCCGGCCAGCACATCGGGGCGTTCTAAAATGTGAACCACTGTCTGTCCCGCGGCATTTTGCTGTTCGTACAGGTCGGGCAGCGTGTCGGCGGTTTGGCGAAACAGCTCCAGCTCGTCGCCGGCAAGCATCGTTTTGATGCCGTTTCCGGCAGCTTCCACACCGATCACATTCGTAGACGGCTCTTTGACGGCCTCCGCCAGTTCTTCCCTCGTCGGATACACCGTCACCGGTCCATACCGTTCCAGCCAGGAAACGGCCTGCTCCGGTAAATCGCCCTGCCAGACCCCAAAACGCAGCTCACTCAGCGCAGAGAAATCGACTGCACCGACAAAATGCAGCGCTGCCGCAACGACAACCGGTAACAGAAACGTCATCAGACAAAACCTGTCACGCAGCACACTTTTCAGTTGATACCATAATCCTTTCATATTTCCTCCATTTCTGCGCTGCTTTTTGCGCATATCGAGTTTGTGGCAAGCAACGCGCAGACACAAATCTCGCGATTGAAAATTTTAATTTTCAATCTTCCCTCCATGCCGAAGCAGTTTTTTGCGACGCACTCCAATAACGCTCCAACCTTCAGCCTTCCTTTCTCATCTCCCTGCGGAACACATACTGTGCTCCCGCAAATAATGCTGCGATCGCAGCCAGACAACCCAGGTAATAGACAGGACTGTGCAGGGGCGTCTCAAAGTATGCGTTTTTCAGTCCCATATAGATATGAAAAAAGGGATGGAAGTAAACCCAGTCCGGCTTTAACGCCGTATTCGCAGACAAGAACACCGGGCTCGCCACAAAAATGGCAACCACCAGATAGGCCAGTGTGAACTGTCGGAAGTCTTTTAAAAGCAGGGAGCAGATCAGTCCGGTCAGGGCCATGATCAGGGACAGGAGCGCCGTCTGCAGCAGCACCCCGGGCAGCAGGGATGCGGTATCCGAAACGCCCACATTCAGCACGGTGAGCAGTATTGCAAAGACCAGATCGGACAGCAGGAAGATTGCCAGCTTGGACAGGAGAAACAGATTCTTCCGCAAGGGCAGAACCGCATGGACGCGGATAATGCCCATACTTTTTTCCTGAAACAGCACAGAGGCAATCCCCAGAAATCCGACAGCGGCTATTTCAAAAAACAGCAGCTCACAGGTAATCTCTTTCCGCGCCTTTTGTTCCGGCGTATTGGAGCCGATCACCTCGGCGCTGTGATGCCCTGACGGCCGCAGGAGAGAAAGCGCGTAGTCGGCCCGGTGCCGGTCCATACTTTCTTCCATCTCATAAAACACAAGCTGCGGCTGTCCGGAGCTGGCATCAATGCCAACGCCGCCTGTATCGTCGCGTAAAACCGCAGCAAGCGCTTCTTCTGACGACACCTGCTGAACCAGGGCTGAAACCGTTGTCTGGGTTTTTGCCGGGTCATACAGATATACATTGTACAGCCGGGCATCCATAAACCTGACATAGCCGAAGTTCACGTACAGGGTATAAGCCGCCAGAAAGCCAAACGACATGAGGAAGAATTTTCCGGACAGCATCATCCGGCAGTCTTTTTTGAATAAGGAGCAAAAGGTTTTCCACATCAGGACAGCCCCCTTCCCGTATATTGAATGAACATATCTTCCAGCGTCGGCTCCTGGGAGTGGATGCTCACGATCTCGTCATGTGCAAAAGGGATGCCGGCCGCCAGTTCCGGAGCCTCCAGCGTCTTTTCTTCCCGCCTCCCCTGATACAGATAGTCGATCACCACGCGGTGATCGCTGTTGCGCTCTTTCAGATTTTTGGGCGTATCCAGCGCTACGATATCGCCGTTGGATATAAAAGCCACCCGGTCACACAACAGATCGGCATCCAGCATATTGTGGGTTGTCAAAAATACCGTCGTGCCCTTTTTGCGTTCCTGCTCAATGATCCGGCGAAACAGGACCGCACCGGAGGGGTCGAGCCCGCTGGTGGGTTCGTCCAGAAACAGCAGCCTGGGATTACTGATCAGCGCCCGTGCCATGCTTACCCGCTGCCGCATCCCCTTTGAGTAGGATGAAACCGGCTTCTTCATAAAGTCCGTCTTAAATTCCAGTTCCTCCAGAATTTCCTCGATACCGCGTACCTGCTCTTTCGGATAGAACGAGGAAAAATATTTGAGATTGTCAACGGCGCTTAAATTGGCATACAAATAGGGAAACTCAAACAGGACGCCGATCTTTCGGAAAAATTCCTGCGTATGTGCCGCGGAAATATCCTGCCCGAACAGCGATACCCTGCCGCCGTGTCCTTTCAAAATTCCGGTCAGGATTTTCTGGGTCGTCGACTTCCCGGAGCCATTAGGCCCCAGAAAACCAAAGATTTCCCCGTCTTCCACCGTGAAGTCCAGACCGTGCAGCGCCTGTTTGTCCCTGCCGTAGGAGAAAGTCAGCTCCTTTACTTCAATCATGCATCATCACCCCATTTCCCGCGCTGCTCCTGTTTCTTTTCCTGCTCCCGCCTGCTCCACCACTTCACAAATTTAATCTTGCACGGGACAGCAACTGCCAGCACCGCCACGATCACCAGCCACCAGTACCATTCCAGTCCTGAAAATGTCATAACGATTCCCTCCTTTGTCTGCGGGTTCTGTCTGCCCGCCTGTTGAGGTAAGTTTATGATACGGGGGTGAAGTCGACGTGAGGCCGATGTGAAATTGGTGTGAAATTTCCCGCACTGTATGCTGGAGAATAGTCGAAAAAGAAGGGATAAGAAGTCCTTCACATAAGGAAGTGTCCCTTGTGGGATTGCAAACATCCGTTCAACATTGGTACAGACAGATGTTTTCATTCTTCTAAAACGATAATTTCAATAATTTTATCAATAATTAACTCATAACTCCACATACAAATTTTATATTTTCGAAAAATACGGTAATCGCGTTGACTTTTTGGATTTGATGGATATATTATAATATAGAAATGTTCTGTTTTTGGAGGTAAAGACTAATGTTAGTAATGTTTAAAGTAAAGAACTACACCTCATTCAAAAATGAATCTATACTTGATATGAGGGCAACTGCGTATGTGCAGCATCCCACTCATGTTATACGTGTAAATGGCAAACATGATCTTCTAAAAACAACCGCTTTGTATGGTGCAAATGCATCCGGGAAGTCTAATTTAATCTCGGCAATGTTCTTTTTTGAACAGTATATATTTTCTCAGTTTATCAACAAAAATGAGAACGGGGATTTTGAGTCCAACGAAATCGGCATGAAAATGAAACTGGAACCCTTTGGTTTATCAAATGATACAAATAATGCTTCGGAGTTTGATATTATATTTTTGCACAATGATAACCAGATACAGTATGGTTTTGAGTGCACAGCTAAGGAAGTTTTAAATGAATGGTTGTTTATTAACGATAAAAAAGTCTTTGAACGAACCGGTACGGAACTTTCTTTTGGAACTAAATATCAAAAGATGCTGGGAGCTTATAAAAAGTTACCTGCTGAGAGACTTTATGTTGCTGTACTGGAATATTTTCTGGACGACGAAGCTAAAAAAGCGGTGCTCGGCGATTTTATTGCTTTCTTTAGCAGGGAATACAATGTGTTTACTGAGATTCTTTTTGAATCTACAGTAAAAGGGCTCGCAGGAATCATCGGACTTTCTAAAAAACTTGTTGGTAATACAGCATATAGAAAAAAAGTGGAACATTATCTCCGCTTAATTGATGTCGGGATCAAACGGCTGGATGTGCAGACAGAAACGATTTTTGACGAACATACCGGTAAAAAAAGGGACGAAAAAGTTGTCCGTACTGTACATGATATTTATGATGAAGCTGGTAATATAGTTGGAGAAAAACTGTTTGATTTACGTCAGGAATCTACCGGTACACTCCGCTTTCTGGCCTATATCCAAAATATAATTGAAATGATTTCAAATGGTGGAGTATTCATTGTAGATGAAATGTCTGCAAGGCTGCACCCACTGTTAACTAAGTTGATTGTAGATATTTTCTGCTCAAGTCAAAATAAAAAAGCCCAGTTGATTTTTACTACTCATGATATTTCACTGTTAAACAATAATCAATTTCGACGTGATGAGGTGGTATTTGTAGATAAAAATGAACGTGGGGAATCCAGTTTATATGCTCTTTCTGACTTAAAAGTGCGTGAGGATGCAACTTTTAATAAAGATTATCTTCAAGGGAAGTACGGAGCTATTCCAATCTTTAATTATGATGACATTATTGGTGGTGAGTTAAATGGGTAGAACACAATTATCACCACAACGGCTTTCAGAAACAAAGAAAACCAATATAGGACGCATCATCATATTTTGTGAAGGAAAAACCGAGAAATATTATTTTGATTATTTTGCAGAGATTATTAAGAAAAACAAGTATACTGACGTAGAAGTCATCCTGGAAACTGCTGACGGAAATGCACAGACTGTCCTGAATTTTGCAAATAAATTTAGGACAGTCTGTGGTGTTGGCCGCTAATGAATATGAATTACTGATTTCTAACCATCTGTTTGAAACATGGCTGCTTATGCATTTTGAGGATGTAGAAAAGAAAATATCAAAGAAAGAAATTTATCGTCGCTTATCGTTCCATCTACACGATGCTTATTCTAAAGGACATAAGGGCAAAATCCGTGAAATAGTTCAGAACGGCAATATAGAAAAAGCTATTGATAATGCAAGTGCTTTGGAAAAGCAGTATGCTGCTGAGGGAAAAAGTATCTTTACAAGCATTAAAGATATGAATCCATATACAAGTGTCTATAAATTGATAGAACAGTTTATGGTTGAAATATCGGAATTCTAATATACCTATAGTTAACGGCATCCATTTCCACACAGGCAAAAAGCCTGCGGGATGGATACAGACGGAGGTTTGCCATGCAGAAGATCATGATCATTGAAGACGATCCGCTGATCCGGGAGGAACTTTCTCTCCTTCTGGAAAACGAAGGGTACGGGGTCGTCTCCGTCACCGATTTTACCGATATACCCGGGCAGATCCGGGACTGTGCCCCTGACCTGCTCCTTCTCGACCTGGGGCTGCCGGAGCAGGACGGACTCACGTTATGTGCCGGAATCCGGAAAAGCTCCGCCCTTCCCATCATCATCGTCACCAGCCGGGATTCCTCCGCGGACGAATTCCGCGGCTTAAGCCTGGGCAGCGACGACTATATCACCAAGCCCTATGACGTGCCCGTTCTTCTGGCCCGCATCAAAGCCGTGCTCCGACGCAGCGCCGGCGTACCGGACGCCGACGTGCTTGCGGTAAACGGTCTGCAGGTCAGCCTGACCAGAGGCACGGTCTCCTTAAACGGCCGCAGCGAAGAACTCACCAGAAACGAATTGAAGATTCTGGCCCATTTGATGACGCATGCCGGAGAGATCGTCTCCCGCGCCGATCTGATCGACGTGTTGTGGGAAAACCAGATCTATATTGACGACAACACCTTGAGTGTGAACATCACCAGACTGCGCACCAAACTAAAGGATCTGGGTATGCCGGACTGCATCCGCACAAGGCGGGGAATGGGGTATCAGCTATGACCATACGCGAATTTCTATCCGACAGGCTGGGGAAGATCACCGGACGGCTTTGTTGCACCGTCGCCGCTGCGCTTTTTCTGCTGGCGACCGGCACCTCTTCCGGCGTGATCGTCCTCCTGCTGCTCTTTTTGCTTCTTATTTCTATTACTACACAGGCCGCCGAATATCTGAAATGCCGCCGCCGGTTATCGGAATTAGATGTGCTGATGCAGGGGCTGGATCAGAAATATCTGTTCAGCGAGTGTGCACCGCCGCCCCGTACTGTCTATGAACAGAAACTTTTTGCGCTGATGCGCTGTTCCGGCAGGGCCATGATCGGCGCCGTCTCGGATGCCCAGGCTTCCATGCAGGAGTATCGGGAGTATATCGAAAGCTGGGTGCATGAGATCAAGACGCCGCTCACTGCCGCCAAACTTACCTGCCGGCATCTGGAGTCTGACAGCCGCCGTAAATTCTCCGCGGAACTGGCACAGATCGAGGCGCATGTAGAACGCGCCCTCTATTATGCGAGGGTCAAAAGCCCGGAGCAGGACTGTATCATCCGCCAGACCGCTCTGGCCGACATCGTCTCACAGGCTGTGGGGAACCACCGGACGCTGCTCATCCAGAGTCAGATGAAGATCGAGACCGGCGATCTGGACTTTACGGTCTACACCGACAGGAAATGGGCAGTATTCATGCTCGGACAGTTATTGCAGAATGCATCCCGCTATCGAAATAACAATTCCCCTTCCATCCTCCTGACCGCCATGGGCTGTGGCCGGCAGGTACGACTTACTGTCTCCGATAACGGCATCGGCATCCCGGCCCATGAGCTGCCCCGTGTATTTGACCGTGGATTTACCGGCAGCAACGGGCGGACGCGGGGCGGTTCCACCGGTATGGGCCTCTATCTGTGCCGCAAACTGGCGGCTTTGCTGGAAATCGACCTGCAGATCTCTTCCGAAGAACAGAAAGGCACTGCCGTGACCCTCACTTTTCCGGCCAGGCAGGCCGCAGAAACCTTACAGGATTGTAAGACAAATCCATACTGATTCGATACCTTTCTTCTTCCTGTTTCTCTATACTGGATATACCCTCATTGAACAAAAGAATACACGTACCTTTGTTCACTGAGGGTAGCGACGGACGATATCGGATCCCTTTAACAACCGGGGCCGACGAAAAGAAGAAGTCAAAAGACTACAGACAGAACAGGAGGTAGCACATGCTGCAGGTAGAAAATATCGAAAAATATTACGGAAATGGAACGGGCGTCACCAAGGCGCTGTGCAGAATCAGTTTCCGCGTGGAGGACGGTGAGTTTATCGCCATTATGGGAGCGTCCGGCAGCGGTAAGACGACGCTGCTCAACTGCATCTCCACCATCGACACAATAAGCGCCGGACGGATCTGTCTGGACGGCATCGACGTCTCTGCCCTTTCTTCCGCCGAGCTGGCCCGTTTCAGACGCGAGAAGCTGGGGTTCGTATTTCAGGACTTCAACCTCCTGGATACGCTGACCATTGAAGAAAATATCGGCCTGGCCCTCTCTTTGACACACACGGAGCCGGCGGCCGTACAAGATAAGGTCCGGGACGTGGCAATGAAGCTGGGCATCGCCGATATTCTGCCCAAATTCCCCTATCAGGTATCCGGCGGGCAGAAGCAGCGCGCCGCCTGTGCCCGCGCCATGGTGGCGGGACAGTCCCTGCTTCTGGCCGACGAACCCACCGGCGCGCTGGATTCCAGGGCGTCCAAAAATCTGCTGGAGATCATGACACAGATGAACCGGGCCATGCACGCTACCATCCTCATGGTCACCCACGACGCCTACAGCGCCAGCTATGCCTCCCGCATCCTGTTCCTCAAGGACGGCCGGCTTTTCAACGAACTGATCCGCGGCGGCAGGGACCGCTCCGTCTTCTATCATGAGATTCTGGATGTGCTTGCCCTGACAGGAGGTGATATCAGTGACGTTATCTAAACTCTCCCTGCGCAACGCAAAACGCCAGACCGGCGATTATCTGGTCTACTTCGTTACGGTCACGATAACGGCCGCCCTGCTCTATGCCTGCAACGGCCTGATCTTCTCACCGGAGATCCTGAAATTGTCCACGCTGATGAAATCGCTGCCCGTAACGATCGTTCTCGCCAGCATCGTGGTCGTCTGCATCATGGGCTGGCTGGTCCAGTACACCACGGGTTTCATGTTCACGAAGCGCAGCCGGGAATTCGGGACCTATATCCTGATCGGACTGGAAAACAGACAGGTGGCGTGGCTTTTCTTCTTGGAAAATCTGATCGTGGGCGCCTTTGCGCTGCTGTTCGGCATCCTGCTTGGCAACCTGGTCTTTCAGGCACTGCGGGCCATCCTGCTGGCCTTGTTTGGCATCCCCTACACCTTTGCCTTTACCTTTTCTTTCAGAGCCGTAGCGCTGACGCTTTTTTACTTCGTATTGATCTATCTGTCTGCGCAGCTTAGAAGCCGCAGGCGGATCCGTTCCATGAAAATATACGACCTGATCTATTTCGACCGGCTCAATGAAAATGCCGCCCTTGCGAAGAGCGGCCGGCGGAAGAAGATCTTCTCCGCCTCCATCGTTTTCGGAGTGGCCGGAACGCTCCTGCTCCTGACAAGGAGCCTGCCCACCGGCATTCTGGGAGCCGCCTGCATCATCGTGTTCCTGTACGGCTTCTTCTTAAGCTTCTCCTCCGGTGTCCCGGCCTGGTTTGACCGGCGTCCCGGCCGTAAATATCAGGGACAGACGCTGCTCATCTTCCGCACGCTGTCCGCCAAATTAAATACCATGGGAATCATGATGGCCACGATCGCGCTGCTGTTCACCGCCGTGCTGATCTCACAGGGCACCGGCCTGATCTTTGGCGCCATCTTCGAGAGCCGGCAGACTGCCGAAACCTGTTTCGATATTTTCATCGGCACGGAGACCCCGGCGCAGGACGGCAGTGACCTGATCTCATATATAGAATCTTCCATCCCCGTCACGGCCGCGCATTCTTACAGCATCTATCAGGGAACGAATGCCCGTATCACGGATTATCTGAATGAAAATACGGACTATTATCCCTGTTATTCTTATGATACATGGATGAAGTTCAGCGACTACGCTGCCCTGCGCTCCATGCTGGGATACCCTGACGTTACCCTGGAGCCAGGCGAATATCTGATACACTGCGTACCATGGCAGAAGAACGCCGTGACGGCCTGCGCACAGCCGGTCACCGTTGACGGAGCGACACTGCAGCCGGGCAGTATCCATACGGAGACTCTCAATCAACGTCTCTGGAATGTCAACGGGACGGACTTTATCCTCATCCTGCCGGATGAAGCCGTCCTCTCCCGTCCTGTCAGCCACAATCTGTACGCTGCCATGACGAAAGAACCTGTCAGTGAAGAGCAGTACGCCGCACTGTGCCGGATCCGGGATGAACGTGAGCTCTATCGTCATATTACGCTCTACACCGCGCCGCAGGTGCAGGCAGAGTATGCAAGTTCGACGGCAATGCTGGTCCTTCCGCTTTATTATCTGGCCCTGGTCCTCATCATGACTGCGGCTACGATCCTGACCATCCAGCAGCTTTCCGAGACGGACCGGTACAGGCGGCAGTTCCTGCTGCTTAAGAAGCTGGGCATGGACCGGCAGGAAATGCACAGGGCGCTGCGCCTGCAGTTTACGATCTACTATGCGATGCCGGCCATTCCGCCTCTGTTTGTCAGTATCCCTTTTCTCCTGAGCCTGTGCAATGCCACGGATCCGGGCGTCACGGAAGGATTTTACCGGCCGTTTAACATCATCTGCCTGACACTGGCGTTGTTTTTCATGATCTATGCCGTCTATATTGTGATGGCCTACCGCAGCCTGAAACGAAATGTGCTGCCGACAGGCCCATAAATTACAGCCCCTTTTTCAGGGGCTGCAATTTCTCTACTGCTCTAAAAGAATGACCGTCTGATCTTCATGCAAAGTACTGCACGGGAAGCACAGCGATGTGTCATTTTCCTGCAGCCGGATATGATACTCAAAATCGCCCTGTAATTTATCACCCGGTATGGTAAGCTCATATACCCAGCGCTCCTTCTTTCGAAACGTGCTTTGCTCATACTCAGAAGCTTCCAGTGCTTTCCTGTAAAGGACCGGCGCTGTTTCACACCCTCCGATCACAATAACTTTAATTCTGAAGTCCTCCCCCTTCTTTAAGCTTGTTCTTACCGTAGGCACCACCAGTTTAGAACATGGATTAACTACCGAGTCTGCAGGTTCCGAAACAGCAGCTCCCGCTTTCTCCAAATGCTCTCTGCAGTATTTGAGAATCGGCATGATGGATCTTTGCTGTATATTGGTCAGTACTCCCATATCACCATGGGTCTCCAGTCCCAGCAGCAGATGTCGGTTCAATTTCTCTATAACATCCACGATCTCCTGATAGACCGCAGATAATGCCCGGCCATCCTCCACGGATCCCGTCACTGTCTGCTCAAACTCTCCCCATAAGCATCCGAGGTGTGCCGTTTCCTTCATTGCCAGAAACGCATGCTTCCAATAGGCAAAGCGGTTTCTGTTTCCTCTTCCTTCCACCAGTACGTCCAACTTCGAAAACTCGTCGGCAAACCTGTATTGCGCTTCTATTTCTCTCCATGGAATTTTATTACAGTATATGTTTCCCGGTCCGTCTTCCCACCTGCTGGGCCTTGGAAGATATCCGTCCTGTTCCGCCAGGATTTCGGCTGCTTCCCGCCCTGCCTTCTCGCCAAACTCCTTTGCGGCAAATTCCAGATAGAAGTCTTTTACCGGAGCATACCGTCCATGTTCCCGATACATTGCCAGATCCGCTTCGTACGCTTCCAGACAGGGGCCTCCACAGTTAATCTTTCTGCTGTAATCATTTCCGTCCAGCTGGTTATTTTTCGTAGCTCCTTCCAGGCAAATCGCCGTCAGGCCAAACTGCCCTTCCCGTACCTTAAATGCAATCTTAAGCCAGGTATCCTGTTCAACCTCAATGCCCGAAACCGAGACCTCATGCTCCTTCTCATCCAGGCTGATCCCCGTCAGACAAAGATCCTTCACCCTGATATCGACCAGTGCCTTTTCCGGCGTGAAATACAGTTTTACCGTATAGTTTCCCGCCGGCATCTTAAGCAGATATCCGTCCACATTCTTCCTGGCACTGCCCTGAATCCCGGATAGATTTTCGTACTGTTCCGTATAGGAATCCTTCCCGATATATCCTTCCAGAGATATTTCTTCCGGAAGCTCCGCCGCCCACGGCTGCTCCCAGGCCGCTTCCATCAACGCTTTGATATTAGGAGCTATGCTTCTGGTCCTCCAGTGAATACCAAGAAGCCCCTGACACCCATATCTTCCGGCATCGAAAGCATCCCGTCTCATCCTGCCTGCCCACAGCTGCGGCGATATCATTGCCGGATCGTCTTCCAGCCAGGGAATGGCCCATGCATCTCTGCCGTCAAGATCCTGGAATTTGGGTTCCAGCGGATCAAACCCGACATTTCTGTTGATGCAGGAAAAAGGCATTGACTTTGGCAGACAGGTATCAAACCTGGCTCTGTCCTCCTGGGGCCCCAGCGTCCATCCACAGACTGCCAGTTCAAAAGGTGCTTTCGTCTTCTCCTTTGCCTCCAGCGCACAGGAAAAATCCCGGATCGTCCTCTCTGTCTGTTCCGGACTGTTTCCCAGCCAGGTCCAGTCTTCCGGCGTCCACATCCAGTAATAATCCAACGGATGCAGGCGTTTTATACGCTCAAATATGCCTTCGTAAAGTTCCTTTACGGTTTCCCGGTCCGCCTCTCCCTCTATATTCAGATATTCCTTCAGCGCCTTCGGGATGGTTAACGGCGCTTCCGTTCCGATACAGGTCTTGACCGATAAGCTCCCCGCATAAGTGAAGGTTTCCGCCAACAGTTCTCCATACCGGTTAAACATGCGGTTATACTTGTCAGGCGGCACGTCTGCTTCATGAAGCTCCCGACAATAGATTTCCTCTTCATACCCTTCCATATAATCCGCACCGAAGGCATCCTTCTCGAAAACATTCCCTGCCCCGCACAGATACGCCGATGTCTTTGTCGGATGATAGCCCCAGCTGTTCCCGTTTGTCTTAAAGTGCTGCACCGGGTAGCTGACTTTAACTTCTCCGTCTTCCCCGCAATCCTCTTTTCTGCCGATCCAGACCAGCGGTTCCGCCGTCATTGCCTCCGGAGCTTTCGGGTTCTCCGGATAAGTGTGCAATGCAAAAAAGTTGGCCCGCATTTTCGGAAGCTGTGTGATCACAGCATAATAATCATCCACATTCCACCAGTCCGGCCCCTCCGGAAAATCATGGAACGGATGAATCCCTCTTACTTTAAAGGACGGAGTTTCCATGATATCCTTCCGCAGACTCCAAATATCGATCTTTGGCATTTCGTCGGGAAGCGTATCCCCATGAAGATAAAATCCTATTCCCAGACGCTCAAGATATCGATACACCGAATACAGTATGGCAATACCCGTCTTACCTGCAAAAACAATCCCTCTTTCATCGAATGAAGTTATGATATAACCGTCCCCGTCAAGCCCCGAACAATCAATCCGGCCTGCACACGCTGCCAAAACAGGACTGTCCGCTGTTCCCAGTATCATGCATTTTCCTTCTTCGGGTATTTCATGTACAAGATCCGCAAGTCCAAAACCCAGTACATACAAATACCTGCGCAGCTCCTGTGCCGCCACGCTGACCAGCGTATCCTCATTTATTGCTGTTACTATATAGTTTTTCATAAATTCGCCTTTCTTTCCGCCAGGGTTCCTACCCCTTTACCGCCCCGGCCATAAGCCCTTTCACAAAATATTTCTGTCCTACTACGGCTAAGATCAGGATGACCGGCAGACAGGACAGCAGCGCTCCTGCAAGCGGCGCTCCGTATGAGATCTTGTAAAAGTTCTGCAGCCTCATCAGACCAATCGGCAGCGTATATCTGCTCTCCTCGTTCAGATAGATCAGCGGTGTCATAAAATCATTCCACGTGTTCATGAAAGTCAGGACACCCTGTATGCCGATTCCCGCCTTACTGAGCGGCACTGCTATCTTCAGGAAGATTCTGAGTTCCCCATACCCGTCGATCATTGCGCTTTCATACAGATCCTTTGGCACCTGCCCCATAATCTGGCAGAGAAGAAATATCCCGGACGCATTCACTACCGCCGGTATGACAAGCGGCACGTAACTGCCAAAAAGTCCCATGCTCCTGTACATCTGAAACTGCGGCACCATCAAAACCTGCGGCGGGATCAACATTGTGGCCAGAATAAAACTCAGAAGCGCGCCTTTGCCCCGAAACTCAAATCTCGTAAACCCATACGCCACCAGACCATCAACAAACATCGTAAAGAATGCAGCCGCTGTCGATACAAGCATACTGTTGAAGAACTGTTTCCAGAACGGTATGGTATTGAACAATGTTTTAAAATTATCAAACGTAATTTCTTCCGGGATCAGTCTCAATATATGCCGGTTCATTTCCAAATCCGTCTTAAAGGTTCCCGATATCATAAATGCGAATGGATACAGAATGAACCCTGCTGCGATCAACAACAGAAAATGAAAAATAACATTGGAGAATATTCTTTGTTTTCTCATCTTGCGTCACCTCATTCCTTCTCTCTGAACAAATACCGCTGTACCGTAGTAATAACCACTAATATCACCGCCAGAACATAGCCCATGGCTGCTGCGCAGTTGATCTGGTTATTTTTAAACATGGTGTTATACAGGTAGATGATCGGAAACAGCATGGAATCCCTGGAACCGACAGCAGACCCATTCTGCACCAGCGTCAGTACTTCCCCAAACATCGCAAAAGAACCGGTGATCGCTACAAAAACAATATAAGTCATAATAGGTTTTAAGAGCGGTAATGTGATATACCAGAACTCCTTCCACCTGCCTGCTCCGTCAATCCGGGCCGCCTCCCCAAGTTCGCTCGGGATTGCCTGCAGGCCGCTTAGAAAGTATAAGCTGTTAATTCCGAAATATCTCCAGCATCCGATCAATAATATAGAGGGAATTGCCCACATGGGATCACTCAAAAACTTGATCGGCCTGTCTGTCAAACCAATGGCCTGCAGCGCCGTATTAATCATTCCGTTGTTTGTTCTGAGAATCAACTTGAAAACAATGCCCACTACAATGACTGATGTGACATTCGGAACGAAAAAAACCGTAGAAACAAATCCGCTTTTCTTTCCCATAAACTTACTGTTCAGCATTAATGCGGCCAATAATGCTACGGGAAGTATAATAAATATACTTCCCAGCATGTAGGTGAACGCGTTTGAAATAGCCTTCCAAAACCTGTCATCAGTAAAAACAACCTGATAGTTCTCCGCAGTAAAGCTTCCGGTTTTTGTCTGAAATGACGTCAATACTCCTGCCAATGCAGGATATAAACCAAAAATAGCGTACAGGATAAAAAACGGGGAAATGAAAAGATACGGTATGAGCTTTTTCTTTCTTTTATTCATATTCATGTCCCCCTTTTCCGAATCGTTTACTTTGACTCGTTATATTCTGTCACCGCCTCCGTAAGTATCTCTGCCATCTCATCAATTGTAATATTCCCCTCTGTCAGATCATAGGCATTGGATGTAAAAGTCTCATTAAAGATACTTTTCCAGTCTGCCTGATACTGGATCGGAATCTCATCGGTCAGTTCTTCATAGAGTGCACCGAGGTTCTGTCCGCCATAGTATTCCACCGGGCTGCTGCACTCTGCCATTGCCTCATATACAGGCGGATATAATGCTATCATTTCATATTTGGTGATGCAGTTTTCCTTGTTGAGCATTGCAAAGGTCATGAAGTCCCAGAGGCTTTCTTTGTCCTTATCCGTGTATTTTGTCATACATAAACCGGTGCCGCCTCTTACGGATACCGTGCCTGAATCTGCCGTAAGCTTCGGCAGCGCTGTCATTGTCCACTTTCCGCTCTGCTCAGGTACATTGTCTCTCAGCCATCCTGCTGCCCAGTCCGCCGTAAAGTAGGTTGCCACCTTATCATCCGCATATACCGGCCATGCCTCTTCCTGCGTTTCATAGGCATACAGCTGGCCATTCTGCTGCATCTCTATGAAGTCCATAACCAGAGTCTTAAATTCATCCGTAATGTTCAGGTCTCCATTTGCATCCACAATGTCACAGCCCGCCGGTCGTAACATGAGCACCAGCTCGTCCAGGTCTCCTCCCATGGCCATATCTTTGGCCACTGCCATATAAATGCCATGCTCTGCAAACTGTTCCGCCGCTGCCATATATTCTTCCCACGTCTCCGGCACCTTGACCCCATATTCTTCAAACAGATCTTCCCGGTAGGCCATGGTAACGGGACAGAGTGCATGTTCCAGTCCGTAGTAATGTCCATCGTAGGAGTACAGGTCCAGACGGTTGAGAACCATCTTCTCCGCTACACTGTCTCTCTCTATAAATTCATCCAGCGGATAAAAACACATCTGCTCTTCCGACATAAATCTCGGGAACTGTCCCTGTTCCATATCCACAAAATCCGGAGCGCCGTCTCCGCCGGAAGCATTGATGACGGAAAGCCGGTCTGATAAAGCGTTGATCTCCATCACTTCGATCGTAAAGTCCACATCTGCATGTTCCTTTTTATATTCTTCTGTTACCCATCTGAAATACTCGGCATGAGGTTCTGTGAAAGCCCAGATGACAATATTATCGCTGTCACCCCCCCCGCCGTATTTTCTTCGCCGTCTGCCTGCGCCGTTTCTTCCACCGCAGGTGCACTGTCCTCTACCGACGCAGCGCCGCCATCTGTACTGTCGCTATTATTACCGCATCCTGTCAACATGGCAGACGCCCACAATGAAACACTTATTAAGATTGCCAGTCTCTTCTTCATACGCTACCTCTCCTTCTGTATAAAACTATTTTCTGTTCCTGAAATCCCTGACAGCATCAAACATTGCCATCATATTTTCCGCACTGGTCGGACTCTGAATATTATGGATCGTATTAAATACATAACCGCCGCCTTTTGAAAACAGCTCCAGCCGCTCTGTCACTTCCCGATACACTTCTTCGGGCGTTCCGAACGGAAGTGTCTGCTGGGTGTCAATGCCGCCTCCCCAAAATACGAACTTATCTCCCCACTGTTCTTTCAGGATCTTCCCGTCCATATCCTTAGCCGAAAGCTGCACCGGATTTAAGATATCCACCCCGGCCTCATGAAAATCCTTTAGAAAACTCATGACCGCTCCACAGCTGTGGAAAAATGTTTTCCACTTTGTATTCTTATGAACCCAGTCGTTAATCTTTTTATAATACGGCTTATAAAATTCCCGGAAAGCATCCTGCGACATGAACGGCCCGTTCTGCGTTCCAAAATCGGTTCCGGAGATCTGCACCACCTGAATCTTGTCACCACAGGCCTGCCGTACCAGTTCCGCGTTCTTCAGGCCAACCTCCACCTGCAGTTCAAAGACTTCATGAATATAATCCGGGCAAAGATGGTGTGCCATCATAAACTCCGGAAGACTTCTGATTCCCACCGGGTGCTTGACATTCGGTCCCGGCACTATGGCAAAATCCCCGATGGCAGCGATGTTGGAACTGTAGATGATCCCGTAATCCGTATTGTCATAATAATAGTTACACTGCCTTTCCAGTTCTCTCAGCTGGTCGTCATTCATGACGGCAAAATCATCCTTAAAGTCTTCCGCCCCACTGCTTTCAATATCGTCACAGCTTATTTCACCTCTGGTAATATTGTCGAAAAAGAACCCTCCTTTCGGCATCATTCCCGATGGCGGTGCACTTAAATCCCCCTGCGGATACAGGTAGGTGCGCCCCTGCCCATCTACAGTCGTATTGAAATCAACGGGCACATCCACCGAAAGTCCTGACGGCATCGTCCATGGCTTTCTTCCTGCATTGGAAAATGCAAACAGATTGATCCCCGCTGAAATTCCCACACAATCCAGGCCCAAAGCCTGATATACATCTTCCTCAACCTCTCCCAGCAACTGCAGAGGTTCCGAAATCTTAACCCTCCTTTCCTCCAACCCCAGAGCCTTTCGCAGCCGATGCAACGCATTCGCATTGATACCGGTAACAGCCGTCGATCCCATATCCATCACCAATCGATCCGGCTCCGTATGGTTTAGTGTCTGATTCAATCTTTCTCTACTGGTCGCCATCTCTTCCTCCTTTACTGTTATTTTTCAGCCTTTTCTCTTACTATCTCGAGATTCATAAGAATTCAGGCTGCTATCAGAAAAAGCGTATGCTTTTACTAATTATTCTGAATTTTCTCACTAATCGTGTCCGCGCACGGTCGTGGGAAATTTTTTCTCTTTATCCAATCAACTCATTGGATAAAGAGAATGCTACAGACTGTATCTTGTCGTAATAAAAATATTCGTTTTCACAATATAATTTTCGGGGCGTATACCATAAAGCAGATACTGGCCCAAAATTTCCACCCCTCTATATCCCTGTGCAAACGGCTCCTGATACACAGTCGCCGAAATGACACCTTCGCTGAGATTTCTTTTCACGACCTCTGTCAGGTCAAAAGTAACGATCCGGATCTTTCGCTTCGAAAGCACCTCTCTGATCGCCCTGATCCCTCCTTCCACGCCTGCCGAAGCCAGGCAGACTGCGCAGATCCGGGGATTCTTCTCCAGAAGGTCTTTCACGATCTCGTAAGACATATCGTCGTCATCATGATTTTCCAGTTCGGCGTCTATATGAATATTTCCGTATTCCTTTTCCAGTATACTCCTGATCCCATCCAGACGCTGTTTCTGCGCCAGTACATTCTTAAAGCCGATAACCACTGCAGCATGCTGTTCACACCCATTACTCATCATGCCGATCAGTTCTCCGGCCACATATCCGCTTGCTATGTAATCACATCCGACATAGGCAAGATGCCTGACATTGGACACACTCGTATTGATCGTCACTACAGGAATTCGTTTCTCTTCCAGTTCCCGTATCTTTTCCGCCACCGCTGCCGTATCCACCGGTGTAATGACCAGTCCCGACATTTTCTGTTCTAACAGCTCATCTATTTTCTCTAGCAGGAGCTTTTCATCAAACCCTTTTATCTTCTTTACGATCCCCTTAACGCCAAAGCACTCCAGTTCTTCCAGTGCACGGTCAACTCCTTCGATCACATCATCAAAGAAGGGATTTCCCTCCGAACATAACAGTACACCTATGGTTTTGATATATCTCTTGTTGGCAAGCGTTTTGGCTACCATATCCGGTCGATATCCCATCTCTTCGGCAAGCCTGATAATTCTGTCTGCTACCTCCGCGTTAACGCCCGGTCTGTGATTCAGGGCTCTGTCCACAGTGCCTCTTGAAACCCCTGCTGCCTCTGCAATTTCCTTAATCGTCACTTTCATAAGCTCTCCTGTAGACTGCACACTCATGTCACATCCTGAACAGCAAACATCATGGCATCCATATAAAACGCGTGAAAGTCCTGATCCGCCGCCAACGATATTTCCTCCGAAACAGAAAGGATCCTCTCCAGACGTTCTATGCTGTCCTTTTCCCGGAGCATTCTGACCGCCCCCTCCAGCGAACTGTTACCCACCGCTTCTATCCGACCCGCCAGTTCTTCCGGAAACATACCGATGGCAACAGCCTTCTTACAATCAAGCCAGTAACCGAAACCGCCGGCCAGATAGATCTTATCTATCTGCTCTTTTCCGATTCCGTACCGCAGCAGCAGGGTTTCAATGCCGGCCCGCACAGCCGCCTTTGCCAGCTGCACTTCCCGCATGTCCTTCTGTGTAAATAGTATCAACGACCCGTCTGCATTCTTTCCAAGCGGAAATCCCGTATCGAAATATGCCTCCGCAAAAAGTCCTGTCTCATCGGAAATTCCTGCCCGGACCAGCCCGGCCGCCGTCTCGATAACACCCGTCCCACAGATCCCTGTCGGCGGCTTATCCCCGATGGTCCCAAGCTTCACGTCCGTTCCCTCTATCTCCACGGAACAGACGGCTCCTGCCACACTGCCCATGCCGCACGTTATATTACCACCCTCAAAAGCCGGGCCGGCCGCCGTGGACGCCACCAGAATCCTCTCCCGGTTTCCCAGCGCCATCTCTCCATTCGTTCCAAGATCGACCATAAGGCAGATCGATTCCGATTGATCAAAATCGCATGCCAGCAAACCTGCCGCAATGTCTCCCCCGACATAAGCAGAGATACCGGGAAGGATCCATGCCTCTGCTTCCATCCCTTCGGCTCTGTCACCGAGCAGTTCGGAACAGGTCTGGCGGATCAGCCCGATGTTGACCGGTGTGAAAGGATAAACGCCCAGAGTAGAACAGTCATACCCCATCAACAGATGGATCATGGTCGTATTCCCGGCGATCGAAATCCTGTTGACCTGTTCTCCGGAAACACCTGTCCGGTTCAGCAGGGTCTCTATCCCGTCTATCAAATCTTTTCGTATGGTCTCCTGCAGGAGCTGTCCTTTACCATCCACGGATGCCTGGATTCTTGAGATCACATCTGTCCCGTATCGCCGTTGGTTATTGACTGCCGCTGCTGTGTCTATGATCCGGCCGGTGACACCGTCCAACAGTTCCATCACGAGTGTGGTCGTTCCCAGGTCTATGGCAATCTCTTTTACGCCCGCAATGCTGTCGGTGTTATCCTGTCTCCCGCCCGAACCGTGGACGCTTAACACCTCAAATGCCTCTTCCTCTTGTTCCGGTATACGGATCACCATATCCTCTGTTGGCATGAGGAGACAGGAAAGGCGCCAACCCGCTTCCAGTTTATCCTGCAGGAATTTCTCTTCGTCCGCCGCCGTGACAGGCGCCGAACCAATTACTACCTGAATGCCGCATTTACCGCAGTATCCCCTGCCGCCGCATACAGGATCAATAAAGTACCCCTCTTTTATCAGCACGCTCAGAAGACTTTCCTGCTCCCCCGCATAGATCGTCCTCTCCTCCGTTCCCCTCCTGACAACGATTTCGGATCTGGGAACATTTCTCCGCGTACACTGTGTATTCTTACATTTTCTACAGTCATGCTCTGCCCTGAACTCCTCTGCATTCTCTGATACTACAAACACCTGGCAGAAAGTTTTAACCGGGTCGTACATGAATCCTTCACTGATATGAATATGACAGCGTTTCTCCAGTTCCAGCTTCTGCCATGCCTCATACTGCACCTGCATGGAGATGTCGTGCGGTGCCTCCAGCCTCCGGCGAATTCCGAGGCCCAGTTTCCCGCACACTTCCCGGACCTTCTCCACCATCCTTCCTTCCAGCGAAAACAACGCTTCATCCGCAATGGCATCGCACAACATGCCCCGCACGTAGTTCCCGCTTTGAAAAGCCTGGGTACTGCACTTTCTGATACCGTCACCGATACTCATAACGCCGTAAAGGACAGGCGTCCCTTCCGGGAATTCATCTGTCGCCGTCTCGGCGCTGAGTGAGAAGATCCCCAGAATCCCAACCGGCTGTGCCAGTGTCATCATTTCATCGATAATGGCGTCATATTCTTCCAGAATTTCCTGATAGGCCGGGCTTGTTTCATCACACTGCAATGCGCCGAACACGGATTCACGTTTTACCAGCACTTTCAGTTTGTCAATTTCATATAACCGTTCCACCATAACCCCCATCCTGCGGCACAGCACTCTTTCCCCGGCAGCCCTTCCTATCTGTCCGTCACAGCCCGTCTGGCTGTTTCAGCCGCCGTAGCCGCATCCGGTGTATAGTAATCTGCTCCGATCTGTTTTGCAAATGCGTCATTTACGGGTGCTCCTCCGATCATGACGATATATTTCTCCCGCAGTCCCTTTTCCTGCAATGCATCGATGACCGTCTGCATATACGGCATGGTTGTCGTCAGCAGCGCCGACATACAGATAATATCTGCATTCTCCTCTTCTGCCCTCTCTATAAAAACATCCGCTTCCACATCGGTTCCCAGATCAACAACATCAAAACCTGCCCCTTTGAGCATCATCACCACCAGGTTCTTGCCGATATCGTGGAGATCGCCTTTCACCGTGCCTACCACTGCCTTGCCCACCGGCTCATTTCCCACCTCCACCAGTTTAGGTTCCAGAAGCGTAATACCTGCGTTCATCGCTCTTGCCGCCACCAGCACCTCCGGCACGAATACCTCATTCCGCTTAAATTTACCGCCGACCACCATCATGCCCGCCAGCAGCCCGTCGTTCAGGATCTCCTTCGGATCAATGCCCTGATCCAAAGCCTCCTGTACCAGGTTCTTTACATTTTTTGCCCTTCCTTTTTGCAGTAATTCACTTATCTCAACAACAATTTCTGCTGCCATGTCTGTTTCCTCCTTGTACAAAATCCTCTGTCCATCCGGCCAGCCGGTTCCTGCAGCTGCCAGATCCATCATTTTCTCCATTTCTGCGCTGCTTTTGTCTCAACTTCAATCTTTTACTTCATTCTACAGTTTCTTTATGTTTATTATAAAAAATTTTTACCAAATTTGTTTGTTTAATTTTTGGATAACCTGTATATTTTTTTAGTTTTTCGCGTTATAATTCGAGTAGCAAAAGCTGTTTTGGTAATTTTTTTAGATAAAAGGGGAGATTTTTATGTCACAGCCTGCTTTGTATTCCATCATCGAGAAAAAGGCGCTTCATGAACTGCTTGAAACCTTTCGTCAATGCATCGGCCTTTCCGTCCAGGTATTGGACGAAAATGGTGAGATCCTGGACTCTCTGGGACAAACACACAGATACTGTGAGATCTTTAAACGGTATCTTCCTCCAAAAGACTCCTGCATCAAAATCCACTCAAACGCCAGTAAACTTGCCATGAGTCTCGGAGAAGCCTATATATTCTCCTGTCATTCCAATCTCAACCACATTGTTTTCCCTCTGGCAAATCATAATACGCTGCTGGGTTCTATTCTTGCCGGCCCTTTTTTGATGGACGAACCCGATTCTCTCCTGCTGTCGGATATTGCCGGGAAATATGGAATACCGACCATACCGACTCTGGAAATGTACGAGGAAGCGAATACGCTCCCCGTCTTCCTGCCTGCGAAAGTCACCCACATCAGCCGTCTGCTCTACTACATGTGCTCCGGCCTCATTACGGACAATAAGCATCAATTTATCATGAACCACAATAAACTGTACCAGCAATCCGAAATAAACGAGTCCATCCAGACCTACAAGGCAAGTTCCCTGATCAACACCAGATCATACCCCTATGAAAAGGAGAAAGCTCTGGTTACCAAGCTGAAAACCGGCGATACGGCCACTGCCAAATCTCTGTTAAACGATCTGCTGGGCTACGTTTTCTTTGCGGAAGGAAGCAATCTGCAGATCGTAAAATCCCGCGCCATGGAACTCTCATCGCTTCTCTCCAGAGCCGCCATAGAAGGCGGGGCCACCAGCGACAGTGTGCTGCGCGTCAACAACCAGTTTTTAAAAGATCTTCAGTCCATCCAGTCTCTCGACGATTTATGCTACCGGCTGCAGGAAAACATTGATGTTTTCACGGAATGTATGTTTGACTACATTCCGTCCCGCGGAAATGAAATCATCAAACGGGCAATCCGCTATATTTCCGGTAACTATTCCCAAAACCTGACTCTGGAAGATCTTGCCGAACATGTTAACTTGAATCCTTCCTATTTCTCTTCCTTATTCAAACAGTCAACCGGTTCTTCTTTTCGGGAATACCTGAATATGGTGCGTATTGAAGAAAGCAAGCGGCTTCTGGCCAACACCGACTACTCCATCATTGATATCTCATTGGCAGTCGGTTTTGAAGACCAGAGTTACTTTTCCAAAGTTTTCAAAAAATATACGGGCCTGACGCCAAAGCAGTTCCGCTAAAAAGAGTAGTACTCCTCTACCGCATCAAAGAACGCCTGTATATTTTCAAGCGGTGTCATCGGGGGAATATCACACCCGCTGGCGATCACAAAATTAGGATACCGGCCGCATGCCGACAGCAGTGAAAGCGTCTGCTCCCGTATCGCCTGCGGACTGCCATGCCGGATAACGCCTGCCGGATCAATGTTGCCAAACACCAGTTTATCGGCAGGCAGCGCCTCCAATGTTTTTGACAGGTCTACCGCATTGCCGAAACTGTACGCCGTGGCTTTTACAAGGTTCAGGTTATCCAGCAGCGGCTCCACATTGCCACAATTATGGTACAGAACCATAAATTCATCGTCTTCCACCGCTTCGCAGATCTCATTGACATATGGCGTCGAAAATTCCGCAATCAGGCCCGGCGAAAGCAGGCCTGCCGCCGGCTCAGCAATACAGATGCCGTCTGCTCCAGCCGCTTTAAACGCCCGCGCATACGCGGTCAGAAACTGTACCGCCTTTTTCAAAATTGTCTCTACAATGTCCGGCTCCTCATAACACATGACCATAATCTCTGTCATATCCAGCAATCTGCCCGCCAGAGAAAACGGCCCGATCATCCCTGCCAGAACCGGCCTGTCCGTGATCCGGGCACTTGCCAGACGAATTCCCTCAACGCATTCCCCGGTCCTGCCTGCCCCCACTTCCGGTACCCGCAGCGCTTCCGCCTCCTCTTCACTCCTGATCAAAGTTCCAACGACTGTCGGCACTTCATCCGGGCTGTAGAGGATCCTGCTCCCAAATGCCTCTGCCTCTACGGACAGATCCATCAGACTGAATGCGATCCCCGCAGGAAATCTGTCTGCCACCGCCTGCATACACGCCGCCTGCAGTTGTCCGCTTCCCACCAGCTCCTCCACGGTACGGCCCAGCAGCTGTACGCCTGGAAAGGATAAGATGGGAGCAGCTTTTTTCACGTGTGCCTCCCTGTACTCCCTGACCCATTGCCTCATATTACGCTTCATCCTTCTACCTCCTGCCTGAATTATTTTCCGAATAAGTCCTTCGCTTTCTGTAGCCTTTATTATAAAAATAATCCAAACCAGGTACCATAATTTATTCCATATTATTTGTAATTATATTGGCAATTATGGGAGAGTTAGAAGTCGAGCTGTTATCACAGAAGATTAGCGATCACCACAAATCCCGTCACCACGCCAACCACAATCACATGTCTTTTGCGTGTCAGGTGCAGATAGCCGATAAACTCGCGGAGCAGGGCATTCAGCGTAAAATACCATTTGGTTCTGGCGCCGAATCCCACGCACTTTATCCCCTGCCGCCGCGCCAGAAGCAGAGAGCGGAATACATGGTATGCCGTTGTGACCAAGATGATCTTTGGCTTCTCCCCTGCCATCAGTTCCCGGGAAAACTGCAGATTTTCCTGGGTTGATACAGATCTCTGCTCTCTGATGATCCTGGCGGCGTCCACTCCCTGTTCGATCGCGTAATCCGCCATCGCTTCACTTTCCGGTATCTTCTCGCCCGGTCCCTGCCCGCCGGACATGATCAGCACGGCTTTCGGGTTGCACCGCAGCAGCGCTATCCCCCTGTCAACCCGCGCCGCCAGCAGCGGCGTTACCTTTTCCCCCGCGATCCCGCACCCCAGTACCACAATATAGTCCGCGTTTCTTCTTTTTTTCAAATGGATGAGATTGAGAACGGCCGACAGACAATAGATGGCCATCAACGACAATACATAGACTGCTGCAAAACTGACGATCATATAGAACATCGTGCCGGGCGTATTCTTCTTCAAGTTACCGACCGCCGGCCAGATCGCCAGATAACCATACAGCAGAAAGGAAAACAGAAGAGACAGCAGATTCGACAGTTTGGCCCCCTCATGTCTGATCACTCTGATGCCTTCCACAAAAAACACCAGGATCAGGACCGCCGGAAAGGCCACGATACTGCCCACCGCCAGGATGATCAGGAAGAGCAGGATACCGATTATAACGTCATTTGTCATCAGACTTGCCGCGTATTCGGACAGAAACAGGAATAAAGTCACCGCCGACCACAGCATCAGCCAGAAAAAGGAAAACCCGCTCCATAAAGTTCTGGCATCACGCACCATGATCCCCACGAAAATAAAAAGTGCGATCAGGAAAAACGGAAATGTAAACTGCCACATAGCTGTCGCTTCCTCCTTCTAAATAATTCCCTGTTGTTTTTCAATTTTTCTATCACACAGCTTTGGGGGTTATCTTTGTCCCCGCTGTTATAGTTGATCTCCGTGAGCAGGATTTCTCCGCGATATCCGTCAAATACCTGCGTATACTGCCGGTCTTTGATCTGCCTGATCGCAGCATCGGCCGTTTTATCATATTTCAGTTCCACCACCAGCGCCGGCTTGTCCGTATGTGGCAGCGGCAGGATTCCCGTCATATACGCCAACGCGACATAAGGCTGATCCTTTAACAGGTTCCGCAGGAAATCAAGATATTGCTTCTGCAGATCCTCACACTCCTGTCTTTCCCGCATTACACAATCCTCTCCAAATATTCCGTTACATCCTCTTCCCCTGTCCTGATCAGAAACTGCTGCATGTTCAAAAAGATAACCTCCTACCGGTTTAGATGCCCCATGAAAGTCTCCACTTTTTCTATCTAAAATCCCTTGAATAATTCCCCGGAATCACAACCGCGGCTGTAATAAGCCGCAGGCATCTTAAGCGCCATGGACTTTCCGAAGCGTCTCGGCCTGCTGCCACAGATATATTACTGTTCCGTATTCAAATACTGGTTCGTCTTCGCGATCAGTCCCGTCTTATCCACATAGATTTCGGAACGGATTGACTGCCAGAACCCCCTGTTGCCCGGATTCAGATAGATTCCCATTATATCGCGCCTCCCTGTACCATACGCATTCATCTGCTTTCTATTTAGCTTATCACATTTTTTCACTTTCTTAATCAGGTTTGTCTTATTTTTCATTCAGAGGATTCTCATTAAAACAAATTCCGCAAATCTTGGCAGAACAAAAGATACCTCCCCATATTTACTCGTATCGAGAACCCCTTTTCTTTTCAAACGATCCCTGTACACCGAGAACTGCTCCGGTTTCATCCCGATACCTTCCCTGATATTCTTGACTTTCGTCTCGCCGCCTGTGGACATTCTGATCAAAACCTGTCTGTCCAGATCAGAAAGTTCCGACCAGATCTTTCCATAAACATATTCTTCCAGATACTGGTCGTATTCCGGCAGAATCTCTTCCAAAGACTTTACCGTTCTATTCTCCCAACGCAGATAGCCCAATACCTGAAATGCAAACGGATAGCCTTTCGTCAATCCGGCCATTTTCCCGGCCGCTTCCACGTCCAGCTCAAATATGTCCATATACCGTTTTCTGATCGCAGTATAATTCAGCGGTTCCAGCACCATCTTGGGCGCTCTGTATAAGAATGTCAGTGCATCCGCATTCTGCAGGTCATAGATATTATCATACAATCCTGTCATCAACAGAAAAATCGGATACTCCTGCCGTAAAAAAATCTGAAAAGAACTGGCAAACACTCTGACAGAGTCACAATTTGTAACTTCGTCTACCGTGATCAGCAGTCTTTTACGTTTCTTCCGGAGTTCATCCAGCATCAATGCGATCGCGCTCTCGATATCCGTCACGGGAACCGCATTTTCCAACGATACATTCAGCCCCAAAACCGTAAGATCGATCCTCGCCTGTACAAAGTGCGCATGCATTTCCGGCAGGCTGTATAATTTACCGGCCAGACTCTGCAAAAGATCTCTTGTTGGATTCAATTCTACCACAACCCACTCCTCTTTCTCCATAAGTTCACCGGCAATGCCAGCCATCATAACAGTCTTGCCCGAGCCTCGAACCCCCGTGATCATATAGATTTGATTAGACGGCTCTGTCGCTGTAAAATTTTCCAGAATCTCGCTGTTCTGAGAAATTCGCGATACATATTGTAATGGTTTCTTTCCAAAGGACAGAGTAAATGGATTATTCATAACACGACTCCTCAGTCTGCTTCGTTTATGCTTTTATGATTTTTATAACTTTTTATAACTTTTTATAACATCAAATTAGTTTTATAGCTTTTTATAACTTTTTATAACTGTATATACTATTATGGAAGTCTTTATAACTTTTGACAAGCCGATATGCAGTGCTCTGTCTATTGTTTTTCAATTCTTCCTACATGATATGTAAATGGTAACATATAATCATCCGCCGCGCAAATCAAGCCTGTCGGAACAGACATTAATTTATTCTCCAAAATGTCGTTTTCGTCTTTGGGGGCAGAAACCATTTTTTCACAAAAATACAGACAAGAATCATTCACTGCGCCAGGTTGCTTTTGGCAAAAGTGAATGCTAGAATGAATAAAAGATGTTCACGTCCTGCGACAGAAGGAAATTGAAACAGGAAACTAAAAACCGGCAGCAATGAAGAAGGAGATTCTCGCATATGGATGATTTTAAACTGAAACTTCCTGTAGGAATTGAAAATTTCGTGGAAATCCGGACGGAGGGATTTTATTATATTGACAAAACAGGTTTGATTGCAGATCTGCTTCAAAATTGGGGGAAAGTAAACCTTTTTACACGCCCCAGGCGGTTTGGCAAATCTTTGAATATCAGTATGCTAAAGACTTTTTTCGAAATCGGCAGCAGCCATGAGGTATTTGACGGGTTGGCGATTTCGAAGGAAACTAAGCTGTGCGAAGAATATATGGGAAAATTTCCGGTGATATCTGTCAGCCTGAAAGATGTGGAGGGAGACGACTTTGCATCGGCTTATTCCATGCTGCATTCAGTGATCGGCAATGAGGCTATGCGGTTTCAGTTCCTGTTGGAGAGCGAACAGCTTACAGCCAAAGAAAAAAAGATGTATGAGCAGCTGACCACGATTGACGCAGGGGATGCAGACATCTTTTCCATGTCGGAAGCGGTGCTGACGGGAAGCATGAAAACCTTATCCATGCTTTTAAACAAATATTATGGCAGAAAAGTTGTTATTCTGATTGATGAATATGATGTGCCGTTAGCGAAAGCAAATGAAAAGGGTTATTATGATCAGATGGTATCTCTGATCCGCAGGATATTTGGAAATGCTTTAAAAACGAACGAATATATGTACTTTGCTGTACTTACAGGCTGCCTGCGCATTGCCAAAGAAAGTATCTTTACAGGGTTAAACAATCTCAAGATTATGACGATTGCCGATGTGCAGTTTGATGAACATTTTAGCTTTGCGGACAATGAGGTACAGCAGCTTCTGGAATACTATGAACTTTCTGAAGCATATGACACAGTGAAGGAATGGTATGACGGATACCGTTTTGGGAACACGGATATATATTGTCCCTGGGACGTGATCTGTTACTGCGATAAGCTTCGTGCTGATAAAACGGCAGCTCCCAGCAACTTTTGGGCAAACACCAGCGGTAACGATATTGTCCGCCGTTTCATCCAAATGGCGGATGCAGGAACAACAAAGCGGGCAGTTGAGCAGCTGATCGCCGGGGAAGCTGTAACTAGGGAAATCCATCAGGAATTGACCTATAAAGAATTGTACGATTCTATCGATAATGTCTGGAGTGTTTTATTCAGCACCGGTTATCTGACTCAGCAGGGGAAGCCGGACGGGAATATGTTTCGGTTGGTGATCCCAAATATGGAAATACGGAAACTGTTTACCGGGCAGATTATGAAACTTTTTCGGGAAAATACGCAAAAAGACGGTGATGCAGTAAATATGTTCTGCGAAGCGTTGAAAAATGGTGACGCCGCCGGTGTGGAAAAGCAATTTACAGATTATTTGAAAAAAACAATCAGTATCCGTAACACCTTTGTGAGAAAACCCACAAAAGAGAAATGTTTACGGTTAGAGGGAAGTAATTTCAGATTAGGCGGTATAGCCCCGATTACAAGGGCTGTACCGCCTTTTCAAGTTTCTATGCGCCTTGCCGTTTCGGTTGCATGACAGAAAGAAAATTGAGTTCACCTACAAAGTTGAAAACAATATCCACTTTCCCGTTTCCCGTCACGTTTCCCGCTTCAATCTCTGTAATCATGCGGTTAAAATTTAGTCTGTCAAACGTCACGCCCGATACGCCGTCATCAATGAAGAAAACGAGATTTGAAAAGCCATTGTCCGCCGCATATTTGGAGAGGACTGCTTTCTGGTTCACAATGCTGTTGCTGTCGCCCTCTAACGTATCTTCCTGCGAAAGACGGGCGTATAATGCTGTTATCTGTCCGGGCTTGTATGTATTCGTATTTGCTGTCATGTGTTCATTCCTCCTGTAATGAACGCCCGACAAACAGAAGTGCTAACCTTATTATATCGCACTTATCCCAGTTTGTCATTGGGCGGTTTGACGGTTTCTGCTTTTATGAGCCGTATCATCTTGTTGCGGAGCCGTTCCGAACCGCCGCAAGAGGTAGACACTTCATAGTATGTGCCGCCGATTTTGTAGCAGACGGTTTCTTCTGTTGGCTTTTTCCTTTGCGGTACAAATTCGCTGTCTTTGATTTCCAGTTCCCAATCCATTCTTTTCCCTTCCTTTCCGTATTTGTTAAAATGAAAAGTTTCGGAGTTATCACGACTTTTTGATTATCCCGACCATTTCCGGAAAAGCGGATAACTACAGGCTTTTGCTCAAAAAAGGTCGGGATAACTTTTTCAAAAAAGGCAGATATCTGATTGCCCGGATACAGATGCCTTGACGCAAAAAGTCGGGATAATTATGGACGCTATTTCAGTCCATACAGCTTTTTTAAAACTTCCTCGTCACTGACGCTGTACTTTGGCAGGTTAACCCCGGCGATCACATCACGCCCCATGGATTTTTCGATCGCCCTCCGTTTCTGCTCGGTATCCGCATAAGCGTAGACCAGAGTGGTTTCGAGATTGGAATGCCCAAGCCACTGGGATATCAGCGAAAGTGCCATGCCATGCTGGTAAAGGTGCATTGCCCGACTGTGTCTCCAGAGATGCGGATGCACATTTTCCGGAACTTCAGGACAGTTTTCCCTTGCTGATGTTCCATAACGCCGGAGAAATTTCCTGACATTGTCATCTGACATGGGATGCTTTGCGCCGCATTGTTCCACATAAAAAAGCGGCTGCTGTGAATGCATATGCCCGTTTGGATGGAACAGCTTCATATAATTCTGGAAATGATTTATTGTTTCCGGCATCAGAGGCACGCTGCGTATTTTTGAGCCTTTTCCTTTCAGGATTGCCGTGGGCGTGTTTCCAAGACGTATGTCACAGACCCGCAGATCCAGCATCTCCTGTATGCGTGCGGCGCTGTCGTACATAAGGATCATAAAAAACTGATCCCTTATCCCACGGCGTGTTCTTGTGTCAGGCTGTTCCAGCAGGGTTTTTACTGCGGCTTCGCTCATGTAATCCACGCCCGAAAATTTTTCCTGTTTCTGCCTTGGTATCTTATCAAGTCCTGCCTGCAGGATGATGTTCTCCGGATTGGTTGCCGCTGCGTATCGGAAAAAAGAACGGATGCAGGCAAAACGGTGGTTCCTGGTAGATGCGGAGCACCCCTTCTCGGCAACAAGCCAGTCAAGATAACCGCTGACCGTGCCGCTGTCCAGAAGGTTAAAGGTTACTTCGTTAATGGAAATACCGTTGGCTGAAGCCGCATACCCGATGAGCTGGTCAAGCGCTATGCGGTATGCCCTGACCGTGTTGCTGCTGGCGCACATCTGGCTGGGGAGATAGATTTTCAGGTAGTCATGCACCATCTGGAAAAATGCTTCATCTTTTATTCGTCCCATAGTTCCACCTCCGGTATCATCCGCCTTAAGGAATCCCAGTCTATACCAGCTGATTTTACGAGGTTTTCCGGGAGGAGATGGATATAGTACACGGTTGCGGACAATTCTTTATGCCCCATGTATGCCCGCAGGTAGGGCAGCCTGTTAAAAAGGTTTTCCCCGCTGTCAAGCCAGCGGCTCAGTGCTGCGGAGGCAAAGCGGTGGCGAAGGTCATATATCCTGACTGGCGGGAGCATGTCCGGATCGACACCGGGATTTGCGGCAGCAAAAAATGCTTTAAATTTATTTTGCATCCACGGGGATGAATAAGGGTTCCCGTTCCGGTCAGGGAAGAAATACGGGCTGTCAGGGTAAGCCGCATCACGC